>OGJZ01001867.1_pt1 | contig 17354 bp, 17 predicted proteins | sample 1572321 | NCBI WGS metagenome assembly OGJZ01 (sample SAMEA2582086, study PRJEB24529) | metagenome | biome: Human gut stool | place: China | collected 2011 | reverse complement strand
ATTTGATTCTCTGCGCTTTTTCTTTTGACAGTTTAAAAAAAATATCCAATTTTGAAGCCGATTATAAACAGATCGTAAGACATGGAAGATTTAAAAAAGAAAATGAGCGCAGACATGAATGACAAAGAGATTGTATTCTCCAAGTCTATCAAAGCAGGTAAACGCATCTACTATCTCGACGTAAAAAAGAATCGTAAAGATGAGATGTTCCTGGCTATTACAGAGAGTAAGAAAGTGATAACGGGAGAAGGTGATGATTCTCAAGTTAGTTTCGAGAAACACAAAATCTTCTTATATCGGGAAGATTTTCAGAAGTTCATGGCAGGACTTGAGGAAGCTGTCAACTTCATAGAACGCAGCGACATGAACGACTATATCAGTCGCCTGAACCAGGAAGCAGATGAAGAAGATGAACTAAAAGCTGCCGAAGAAGCACAAGAGAACAAATTGGAAAGCGAAATTAAGATTGATATCGACTTTTAAGAAAGTAAATCTTTGATAATTCAAAAAAAAGATGTACTTTTGCACCGCTTTTTTGCAACATCGTGTGATAATCCACATCGTGTGATGGTGAATTAAGCAAAATAACTTAATTTAGAGTAACACAATTTTTTAAGAAATGAAATCAATTGAAGTAAAAGGAACTGCAAGAGCAATTGCAGAACGCTCTTCAGAACAAGCAAGAGCTTTGAAAGAAATCCGTAAGAACGGTGGTGTACCTTGTGTACTTTATGGTGGTAATGAAGTAGTTCACTTCACAGTGCCTAACGAAGGCCTTCGTAATCTTGTTTACACTCCGCACATCTACATCGTAGACCTGGACATCGATGGCAAAAAAGTAAACGCTATCCTGAAAGACATTCAGTTCCACCCTGTAAAAGACACTATCCTGCACGTTGACTTCTATCAAATCGACGAAGCTAAACCTATCGTAATGGAAGTTCCTGTACAGTTGGAAGGTCTTGCAGAAGGTGTTAAAGCCGGTGGTAAGTTGGCATTGCAGATGCGTAAGATCAAAGTGAAAGCTCAGTACAATGTAATTCCTGAAAAACTGACTGTAAACGTTGCTCACCTGGGATTAGGTAAGACTGTTAAGGTTGGCGAATTACACTTTGAAGGTCTTGAACTGATGAGTGCTAAAGAAGCCGTTGTATGTGTTGTTAAGTTGACTCGTGCAGCAAGAGGTGCAGCAGCAACCGCTGGCAAGTAATCTGAGATTATCCCTGTAAAAAGAGATATACTACAAACGCAGATTAATGCAGATTAAAGCAGATGTTCAGTCTGCATTAATTTGTATTAATCTGCGTTTCTCTTTCTATATTAATGAACTGTTTTACGGAAAAACGATGATAAAATATTTAGTTGTCGGACTGGGAAACATTGGTCCCGAGTATCATGAAACCCGACATAATATCGGATTCATGACAGTAGAAGCATTGGCCAGAATTAACAATGCTCCTCCTTTTATGGATGGACGCTATGGATTCACCACCAGCTTTTCCATCAAAGGACGTCAGTTGATCCTGCTCAAGCCATCGACTTTTATGAACCTGAGTGGATTGGCCGTTCGCTATTGGATGCAGAAAGAAAATATTCCATTGGAAAATGTGCTGATCGTAGTAGATGATCTGGCTCTTCCTTTCGGAACGTTACGCCTAAAAGGAAAAGGAAGTGATGCAGGCCATAACGGATTGAAGCATATTGCCGCCATTCTGGGCACTCAAAACTATGCCCGTCTGCGTTTTGGAATCGGGAGTGATTTTCCACGTGGCGGACAAATCGATTACGTACTCGGTCACTTCACTGATGAAGACTGGAAGACAATGGATGAAAGACTGGAGATGGCAGGGGAAATTATCAAAAGTTTCTGTCTTGCCGGTATCGACATCACAATGAACCAGTTCAACAAGAAATGATGAACCTGTTCTATAAAAAATAAAGATAGCAATGAACGGTTAGCGATCAATGATAACGTCCACTAACCGACTAATTATTTATCACTAAATAACTAACTAAAATGGCTGAAGCAAGAATAGATAAATGGATGTGGGCTGTCCGCATCTTCAAGACACGTACGATTGCAGCAGAAGCCTGCAAAAAAGGACGCATTACCATCAACGGTTCGCTGGTCAAAGCTGCCCGTATGATAAAACCGGGTGATGTTATTCAAGTGAAGAAACCACCTATCACATACTCATTCAAAGTATTACAACCGATTGAGAAACGTGTAGGAGCCAAACTGGTATCGGAAATGATGGAAAATGTAACGACTCCCGATCAATATGAATTACTTGAAATGAGCAAAATCAGCGGATTCGTAGACCGGGCACGTGGAACCGGACGCCCGACCAAGAAAGATCGCCGGGAACTGGAAGAATTTACAACTCCAGAGTTTATGGATGATTTTGACTTTGATTTCGATTTTGAAGAATAGGATAAATAGAAAAACGATGAATCGTAAACAATGAACGGTGAACAGACTGCGTTATATCCACAGGCTTGCTCACCGTTCATTGTTTACGATTTGTATAGCTTACCACTTATAGAGTTGCAGTTCGCCCTTTCTTTTTACAGATTCGCTTTAACAGCATCAATCAGTTCCTGATATTCTGCGTCAGTCAGATAAACCTTTCCCGGGTTCATTTGGAATATACCTCCATAATCAGGTCCATCCACATATTTAGGTGCTAAATGAAAATGCAAATGAGACAATTTATCCGAGTAAGCACCATAATTAATCTTTTCCGGCTGGAAAGCTTTTTGCATGGCACGAGTGACACGCGCTACATCTGCCATAAAAGCATTACGGTCTTCATCACTCAATTCATTCAAATCGTTCACATGGTCTTTATAAGAAACAAGACAACGTCCACGGTAGGTTTGTTCCTTAAACAAAAACACACGTGACACACTCAATTGCGCAATCTCAATCATCAGATTATGCAACGTTTCATTGTTCTGGCAATACAGACATTCTTTCGGATCACTCTTCATGATATTATTATTTTAAGTTTTTATCGTTGCAAAAATAAGTATTCCATTCTTATCCGGCTTGTACTTTTTCGTTTTTTTGATCGACTAATTGGTACACATCCTCTTTTTCGCCTACCACCCAAACAACATCGCCTTCTTCGAGCGGAGCATTTACATCAGGAACCATCAGTGTACCGTCTTCACTTTCAACACCGGCTATCATACAATGATATTTGTCGCGGATACCCGATTCACGAATCGTTTTACCCAGAAAAACAGAATCACTGTCAATGATAAACTGCTTCAAAGCCATCTCGCTCTTTTCATAAACCTCCCAGTCTATCTTCGCTCCGTTTTGCATCGCCTCATTAAACACACTTAATTGTTCATCCGTCCCTATCACCTGTATCTTATCCATTGGAAACAGACGAACAGAACCACCGGGGATATTAATCCTCCTCTTTCCACGAAGAATAGAAGCAACATGAACTCCAAACTTCTTCCCCAAGTTCAGCTCCATCAATGTCTTTCCCGCCCAACTGGATTCACCCGGAATTTCCATATCGGCAAGATGCAAATCATGCGACAACAAACGACCGGCATACTCCGGCTTTTTCTCTCCCAGATACTCTGCACGTACATCTCTGGAACGGAGATTCTGGAAGAAACGACGTTCAATCAATATCGATTGCTTTTTCAAACGGCGAGACCATACCATCAACAATACAACAAGTACAGCCACTCCAATAATCAATCCGATAGACGCCTTAAATAATCCGGAAATAACAAAGATGACAAAAAGTGCCGCTATCATAATACGAATCACGATTGTCGATACCAGCGGCGCGCGGTTGGCACGGCTATCATGCCATAAGGTCATAAACTCAACCGAATGATTTTTCTTCACCATAATGGCACGCAAGAAAGGAGCAATACACAGAATCATAAATACCGCTCCCAACAACGATGCCCAGAAATGAGGCAGATTCTCTTTAAAGAATGGCACAACAAAACGAAAAGAAAGTGCAATAATCGACATACTGACAATTGAATAAACAACTGTTATACGTACCATTGACAAGATTAGCTTCTTCCACAAATTCTCGTGATTCAGAGCTGTTTGCGAACCGGAAGAATAACGCATCATTATTTTTTTCCATGATTCCGGAAGATGAGCATCCACAAAAGTAGAAGCCGGCTCGGCAAAACGAATCATATAAGGAGTCAGGAAAGTAGTAATCACAGAAACCGCTACCACTATCGGATACAGAAAGTCACTCGTTACATGCAAAGAGACTCCCAAAGAAGCAATAATAAACGCAAATTCGCCGATCTGCGTTAAACTAAAGCCGCATTGCATAGCCGTCTTTAAAGGCTTTCCGGAGAGAATAACACCGAATGTACCAAAAACGGCCTGTCCCAAGATAACAGCCAAAGTAATAACTATAATAGGTACGGCATATTCTACAATCATTGCAGGATCCACCATCATACCGACCGATACGAAAAAGATAGCTCCAAAAAGATCCTTTACCGGTTTCACCAGCCGGTCTATGGATTCCGCCTCGATTGTTTCCGCCAGAATAGATCCCATTATAAATGCACCAAATGCAGCAGAAAATCCTGTATGAGCCGCCATCACTACCATACCGAAACAAAGTGCCAACGACACAATAAGCAGAGTCTCCTCTCCCATCAATTTCCGGCAGCGTTTCAAGAATTCAGGAATCAGATAGATACCGACAACAAACCACAGAATAAGGAAAAACAATAATTTCCCGATACTCTCCAACATCTCGGTACCTTCAAAATGTTGGCTTACCGCCATAGTGGAAAGCATCACCATTAATACAATAGCCAAAATATCTTCCAAAATCAAGATACTCAACACAAGTCCGGTGAACTGCTTCTTCCTTAATCCTAAATCATCAAAAGCTTTATAAATAATAGTAGTAGACGACATCGCAATCATACCGCCCAAGAACAGACTGTCCATCCTGTGCCAGCCGAAACCCATGCCGACTCCTATTCCCAACAAAATCATACAAAAGATGATGGTACAGGCAGCAATGATGGCAGAACCACCCACCTTGACAATCTTCTTAAAACTAAATTCCAAACCAAGAGCAAACAGCAAGAAAATAACACCAATATCCGCCCAAGTCTTAATATTGGCAGTATCCATCACTGAAGGAGTATACGGCATATGCGGACTTGCCAGAAATCCGGCAACTACATATCCCAAGACCAGAGGTTGTTTCAACTTCTTAAACAACAAAGTCATAACACCGGCACAAATCAATATAAGTGCGAGGTCAGCTATAAGAGTAGGTAATTGAGACATTATTTTATCGTATTTGATGACAAAATTATATTATTTCTATGGGATAAACAACATATTTACGGATATGTTTTGCAATAACCATCATAAAATAAGTTAGCCCCGGATAGAGTCGTAACTTATCCGGGGCTATACACAATAACAAGCTTATTTTTTACTTTCTAAAAGGCGGTTTCACTACCACAGCTTTCAATTTCCGACCACGCATATCGATACAGATTTCCGTACCCACCTTACTATATTCCGGTTTCACATATCCCATACCGATACCAATCTTACGGGTAGGCGACATCGTACCGGAGGTCACCACTCCCACTTTCTCGCCTTCATCATTCACCAGTTCATAGCCATGACGGGGAATTCCGCGATCAACCATTTCAAAGCCAACCAGTTTACGGGTAACACCTTCCGCTTTCTGTTTTTCCAGCATCGGACGGTTGACAAAATCCTTGCCCTCCACAAACTTAGTGATCCATCCCAATCCGGCTTCTATCGGAGAAGTCGTATCATCCAGATCATTGCCATACAGACAGAAGCCCATTTCCAACCGGAGCGTATCACGGGCACCCAAACCGATAGGTTTAATGCCATACTCTTCACCAGCTTCAAAAATAGCCTTCCATATAGAATCAGCCGCAGACGGATAGAAATAAAGCTCAAAACCTCCCGCACCGGTATAACCCGTATTGGAGATAATCACATTCTCTTCACTTGCAAACGTTCCAACCTTAAATGTATAATAAGGAATAGTAGCAAGATCAATATCCGTCAACTTTTGCAGAACCGAAATAGCCTTCGGACCCTGTATAGCAAGTTGAGCTATGTTATCCGACGAATTTTCCAACTCGGCTCCCTCCGTATTGTGAGAAACACACCAGTTCCAGTCTTTTTCCATATTGGAAGCATTCACCACCAACATGTATTTTTCCGGTTCATACTGATAAACCAGCAAATCATCTACAATCCCCCCATCCTCATTCGGAAAACAAGTATATTGTATTTTACCCGGAGCCAGTGCCGCCACATTGTTAGATGTTATTTTCTGCAGAAAGGCCAACGCTTGCGGTCCTTTCACCCAAAATTCTCCCATGTGCGATACATCAAATACACCGACACCTTGACAAACAGTTATGTGTTCATCAATGATACCGGAGTATTCAATAGGCATATTATAACCTGCAAACTCGTGCATTTTAGCACCAAGTGCTATATGTTTCTCTGTAAACGGAGTGGTTTTCATTATTTTAAAGTATTAAGTTTTAAGTATCAGGTATTAAGTATTACCGGAGCTTACCGTCTTTTTATTTGGAAGCCACCAGTTCTGCTATTTTTACGATCACTTTCATTGCTTTCTCCATATTCTGGATAGGCACAAATTCGTAACGACCGTGGAAATTCAGACCACCGGCAAAGATATTCGGACAAGGCAATCCCTTAAAAGAAAGCTGCGCACCATCCGTACCTCCACGAATCGGTTTTACATTCGGTTTCACACCCACGGCTTCCATAGCTGCAAAAGCAGTATCGATGATGTGCATTACCGGTTCTATTTTCTCACGCATATTATAATACTGGTCGCGCAGTTCGAGTGTCGCAGTACCAGCTCCATATTCAGCGTTCATTTGAGCTACCAGACGTTCTATCTCTTTTTTACGGTTCTCAAATTTTGCACGGTCATGATCGCGGATGATATAAGACACAGTGCTTTGCTCCACATCCCCCTGAATACCAATCAAATGATAGAATCCTTCATAGCCGGTCGTATGTTCCGGTCTTTCCTGTGAGGGAAGCATCGTAATAAACTGATTGGCAAGATAGATAGAGTTAATCATCTTATCCTTGGCATATCCCGGATGCACATTACGTCCTTTAAAGGTTATTTTTGCGGCAGCAGCATTAAAGTTCTCAAACTCCAACTCCCCTACTTCACCTCCATCCATCGTATATCCCCATTCACAACCGAATTTCTCTACATCGAATTTATGAGCACCTTCACCGATTTCTTCGTCAGGATTGAAGCCGATACGGATTTTACCGTGTTTGATTTCGGGATGTTCCTTCAGATAAACCATCGCTGATACAATTTCCGCGATACCGGCTTTGTCGTCGGCACCGAGCAACGTTTTTCCGTTGGTTACAATCAAGTCTTCTCCCTTATGATCCAGCAATTCCGGGAATTGTGATGGAGAAAGGACTACATTCTCTTCAGCACAAAGCACAATATCCGAACCGTCATACTTTTCCACAATGCGCGGAGTGACATCTTTACCCGTCATATCAGGACTTGTATCCATGTGGGCAATAAACCCGATAGTGGGTACTTCTTTATTTATATTGGCAGGAAGTGTAGCAAAAAGATAGCCATGCTCATCCAAAGTAATATCTTCCAATCCCAAAGATTCCAACTCTTTTTTCAAGTATTCAGCAAAAATCATCTGCTTCGGAGTACTTGGAGTAAGCCCTGTCGATTCATCAGATTGTGTATCGAAGCTTACATACTTTAAAAATCTGTCTACTAAAGTCATATTGTTTTAATTACAAGTTACCAATTACAATTTACAAATTGATAGTTTATAGTGCCGTAAAGGTAAAAAAAGAGCCGTGAATTACAAAGCAATTCACGGCTCTTTTTATTGTATACTTTTATCCGGATACTTAAATATCCTATTTGACTACTTTAAAAATGGCTGCTACCATCAAAGCAATGTGTACAAACCTTGCATTTAGGTAATCCGATAGCCTCAATCAGCGTTTCCAGTGTATTAAACTTCAATGAACTGAGACCGAAACGCTCTGCAATAATACTAACCATCTTATCGTATTCCGGAGAACCGGTAGTAGCATATTTCTCCAGGTTCTTATTCTCATCCCCTTCCAGTTCCTTGATAATACGACGGGTAATCAACTCCAATGCATTTTTAGAAGCCGAAAAACCAACAAACGGACAAGCATAAATCAATGGCGGACAAGCGATACGCATGTGCACCTCCTTTGCTCCGTAATCATACAGAATCTTCACATTGTCACGTAATTGAGTTCCCCGCACGATTGAATCGTCACAGAACAACAAACGTTTATTTTGCAGCATGGCACGGTTGGGAATCAACTTCATCTTAGCAACAAGCGAACGCATCTCCTGATTGCTCGGAGTGAAGCTACGAGGCCATGTCGGTGTATATTTTGAAATAGCACGATGGTAAGGAACCCCCTTTCCTTCGGCATATCCTAAAGCCATACCCACTCCCGAATCAGGAATACCGCAAGCACAATCCACTTCCGATTCATCTGTCTGTCCCATTTTCAATCCGCTGGTGAAACGCACTTCCTCTACATTCTTTCCTTCATAACAAGAAGTCGGGAAACCGTAGTACACCCACAAAAACGAGCAAATCTGCATATCCTCATTGGGCTTGCGAAGCTGGTCAACATGATCGTCATACATACGGACAATCTCACCGGGACCTAAATATCTCTCAATCTCATAATCCAGATTCGGAAAACTGGACGATTCGCTCGTTGCAGCATAAGCACCGTCTTTCCTTCCAATCACCACCGGAGTACGTCCCCATCGGTCACGGGCAGCGATGATACTACCATCTTCCGTCAGAAGCAACATCGAACAAGAACCCTTAATGTGCTTAAACACATTTTCGATACCTTCCACAAAAGTTCTGCCTTGTATAATAAGTAATGCGATAAGTTCCGTCTGGTTGGTGTTGCTCGAACTAAGTTCGGCGAAGTGCATGTTTTGACTGAGAAGTTCTTCTTCCAATTCCTGGATATTGACTATTTTAGCGACTGTGACAATGGCGAAGCGCCCGAGGTGAGAATTGATGATGATAGGTTGTGCGTCTGTGTCGCTAATGATGCCGATGCCGGCGTTTCCTTTGAATTTGTCCAGTTCTCCTTCAAACTTGGTTCGGAAATAAGTACTTTCCAAATTGTGAATGGAGCGTATAAAACCTTTTTCCTCACTGTATGTTGCGAGTCCTCCTCGCTTGGTACCCAGATGTGAGTTATAATCTGTGCCGTAGAATAAATCAGTCACGCAGCTAGTTTTCGAGACTGTTCCGAAAAAACCTCCCATGTTGTTCTCTTTATTGATGATGTTTTAAAAAAGATGGCGCAAAAGTACAAAAAAGAATTCGTCCTATAAAAAAAGCGCTCCGCAAAGTTTTAGTTTTCTTTGCGAAGCACAACTAATATTTATTAAAAAGCGGGGAATCCGGAAACAATCTTTTTACCGGAATCTTATTTCCATTTCTTGATCGTTTTCAAGTCAGCGGGAGTTGCTTCAATCAAACTTACTGCAAATCCTCCGCTACGTGCCAGCTTCACAGACATCTTATTCTTGTTTGTAACAAGTCCTTTTTTTATCTGGTAAGAAGTAGGATTCTTTTCAAAATCCGCCTCCTTTCCGTCAGCATAAAGAGTAGCTACATATTGTTTTCCCGGTTCGAGAAAATCAAGTGTAAAAGCAGAAGTACGGGGATTCTCATCGGTGATACCACCTACAAACCAGTTATCAGTACCTTTTGCCTTACGTGCTACGGTAATATAATCTCCCGGTTCCGCTTCCAGATACTTGCTGTCATCCCAATCAACGGCTACATCCTTGATAAATTGAAATGCATCCATGTGACGTTCGTAACTCTCCGGAAGGTCGGCTGCCATTTGCAAAGGACTGTACATCGTTACATAAAGTGCCAACTGTTTTGCCAAAGTTGTACGTACAAAACTGTGGTCGCCTGACAGGAAAGAAAGTTTTGTATCAAAGATACCCGGTGTATAATCCATCGGTCCACCAATCTGACGGGTGAAAGGAAGCAAGGTGGTATGGAACGGCTTATTCCCTGCAAAGGCTTCATATTCCGTGCCACGAGCCGATTCATTACCGATCAGATTCGGATATGTGCGACATAATCCTGTCGGACGGGTTGCTTCGTGAGCATTTACACAGATCTTATATTCGGCCGCTTTTTCCACCGCATATAAATAATGATTGTTCATCCACTGTCCGTAATGATGTTCTCCACGCGGAATAATATTACCTACATACCCGCTCTTCACAGCATTGTATCCGTTATCTATCATAAACTGATAGGCTTTATCAAGATGACGCTCGTAGTTACGTACAGAAGCGGAAGTCTCGTGATGCATCATCAGCTTCACTCCTTTTTCCTTTGCATACGCATTGAGCATCTTCACGTCAAAATCAGGATACGGAGTTACGAAATCAAAGACATAATCCTTCGAATTTCCGAACCAGTCTTCCCAGCCTTCATTCCAGCCTTCCACTAAGATCTGGTCGAATCCATGCTCTGAAGCAAAGTCAATGTAACGCTTCACTTTGTCATTATTGGCTGCATGACGCCCGCTCGGTTTTGTTTGGGAATAATCCGTCTGTCCCAGTTTCACAGAATAAACATCATCCGTGTACGACCAGGAACTTTTTCCGGTAATCATTTCCCACCACACACCGATGTATTTCACCGGCTTAATCCAGGAAACATCTTCGTAGGCACAAGGTTCATTCAAGTTCAAAGTCAATTTGGAAGCCAGAATATCACGAGCATCATCACTGACAATCACCGTGCGCCAGGGTGAACGGCAAGGCGTTTGCATATAACCTTTATCCCCTTTTGCATCAGGAGTCAGCCATGATTCAAAAATCAGGTTCTGATCGTCAAGGTTCAGATGCATACAAGAATAATCAACCAAAGCCGCTTCATGCAGATTGATATACAACCCGTCGGCTGTCTTCATTTGCAAAGATGTCTGCACACCTGTTGGTGAAAAAGGAGTTTGAGAAGCATTTGGAGTAATTGCCCCTTGCAACAATCCGCGAATCTCTGAAAGCTTGGATTCGGTATAGTCATATTCCTGCGTATCATAATCGCCTGGAATCCAGAATGCCGTATGATCGCCGGCCATAGCAAACTGCGAATGTTCTTCTTTTATAACGAAGTAATTCAGATTCTTTTGCTGCGGGAACTCATAGCGGAACCCCAAGCCATCATTATAAAGACGAAAACAAATAATCAGATTACGATCTTGCGCCTTTTGATTCAGGGTAACAGCCATTTCATTATAATGGTTGCGGATCGATTTCACCTCTCCCCACACCGGTTCCCATGTTTCATCAAAAGCAGAAGTTTTAATATCGGCCAGAGTGAATCCATTTATCAGTCCGGGATCATTTTTCAATTCCAGTCCCAGTTTCGAAGGTTTAATCACCTCTTTTCCTTTATAAGAGAGTTCATACACCGGTTCTCCTTGCATGTTGACAGAGAAATTAAGTTTTAATTGTCCGTCAGGAGAAGTGATACTTTCGGCCTTTGCTGATGTGCCGAAGAAAAAAGAGAGCAACAGGCAGACCCATATTGCAGTTCCTATTTTCATGTTCTTCATGATATAAATGAGTTAGTTAATAATCGTATGGCAAAGATAGACAGGAAACTATAGAGGTGTTTTTCTTTATAAAGAAAATATAGAAGGATATAGAAGTTGAAACGGGATAAACATTTAAATATAAAGCAGATAACAAATCCAGAAGCTAGAAAAAATATAGTGTCTATGGTGAAGAAATTAAAAGGATTAAAGACGCATATTACATAATCTTTCTATATTTGCAACGTATTATCCCAACTATATCAATAAACACTTTACTATTTAGAATATGGCACAGCACCTTAAATTGATCGCTCTATTGATTTTCACATTGTCCGCCAGCTACACTTCCGCGCAGTCTTTACGTAAACTGCTGGAACGTCCATACGGTATCATCGAGTCAAAATGGGAAAAAGATGCTCAGGGAACTACCGAACTCAATTACTACAATGAAGACTATTGCGACTATTATCTGTATCGTGCCAACGACCGTTCCTACAATTTAAGTAACGGAAAAAACACTATATTTAAAATAGAAAAGAACGCACAGGTAGACAATCCGTTTAAAAGTGCCTCTTCTTATACGTTCTGCCGGGGCAAATTTCCTAAAGATTTCAATATTCAGACTCCTTATGCCTTACCCGTAAAGAACAATCAAAAGACAGCCTGGAAAACCGATCCGCGTGAACCATTCAAGACCTTGAATTTTCACATCAAACAAGGTGATACAATCTACGCCACCCGCAGCGGAATAGCCTGTAAAACCACCAACCCGCAACAGCTGCTCATCTATCATCCCGATCAGACTTTTGCAGCCTATCTGGTGATGAACGAGAATTTTATCGAACCGGGCGAAGAAGTACAAGTTGGACAAGCCATAGGAAAGGCAGGCCCCACAGGTGCTGCCATCTCTTTCTTTTTTCTGGATGAAAATAAGTTCAAAGGAGGATTATCATCCGGATACCCTTACTCCCACTTTATTCCTGTATTCCGCACAACTGAAGGAGATGTGAAACCGGAAGAGAAAACCATCTATCAGGCTGTGACCGACCATGACCTTATCATGCAGGACATGAGTAAACGTGATAAAAAGAAATATATGAAGCTACACAACCTGAAATAATAGATGTATCATGCGCATATTTTTACTTTTCTTCCCGGTCTTCTTTTTCTGCGGTTTGCTTCATGCCCAAACCGTAAAAGTGGAATATGGCGGTGACCCGCTTCCCGACAAAGACCGGAAGAAGATAGAACAGTTTCTTCAACATGAGGTTGATTTCTATTCACAATTCGGACTGCCCGATACGCTGAGCCTCCAACTATATGTATTTGAAAATAGAAGAGAAGCAATCGATTACTTAGAAAGTATCAATGTGTCTCTGCCTATCAAGGCAAGTGGTGCATACTCACCTAAGCTACAAAAGGCAGTCATCTTAGGACGGGAGAATGGACGGGAGAGAAGTCTTGCCATTATCTATCACGAACTGAGTCATCATTTCGTTTCGCAGATTCTCGGCAAGCGTCCTCCAAGCTGGCTTAACGAAGGACTGTCGGAGTACTTCGAACATTGCACCATTCACAAAAAAGCAGTCCGCCACACATTTACCGAATACGAACAAGGGAGAGTTCGGACGATGTATATGCTGGGAGAAGTAAACCTTCCTACATTTTTAAATAGCAGCCAGGGCAAATTTATGAAACAGCAAATGACGGACGAGCAATACTCTTATATCCTTTCGCATGCGCTTGTCACTTTCTGGATAGAGAGCGTTCCCCGCGAGATATTCAAAAAGTTCATATCCGTTCTGCAAAACAAAAATGATCCGTCAACCGTTTCAGAACAAATCAATCTTGTTTATCCCGGAGGCTTCCAGCAATTCGAAAAAGATTTTGAAGCCGCCTACAAATAATATCAATCTTTCAATCAAATGAGTAAAGAAGTTATCTATATCTTTATCGGTGGAGGAACCGGTAGTGCACTGCGTTATTTCATCCAGTTGTTAATGCACGAACGAATCGTCCCTTATCATTTTCCATGGGCCACTTTCACGGTCAATCTTCTCGGCAGTTTTCTCATCGGCCTGTTCTATGCCCTTTCAGAGCGATTCCACCTTCCGTTCGAGTTCCGTTTGTTTCTGACAACGGGTTTATGTGGAGGTTTCACAACGTTCTCTACTTTCTCCAGTGACGGCGTAGGTCTGCTGAAAGGAGAATTTTACGGAGCATTTGTTCTATATACATTATTAAGTATAGGAATAGGATTAGCCGCAACGTTAGCCGGCGGATATGTGGGAAAACAGATTTAATAATTCGAATATAAATCCTACCTTTACGCCATGATTAAAAGAAGCCCAACCAAACCCGTCCGCGTTGTTCCTCCCATGATGGAAGAACAGGAAGTCAGTACTATTACCCTACAGAAATGGCTCGACAGAGAAGAAACCGTCTCTCATCTTTTATTCTGCAAAGGAAAAGAAGAAGGCATCGACAAATCTTATAAAAGTTTCAAAAACTGCACCTTTCAGCATCAGACATTCAGCGAATGTAAATTCCGTTCCTCCCAACTGACCGATGTCAGGTTCGAGAACTGCGACTTATCCAACATTTCTTTCGCTGAAAGTTCGCTCTACCGGGTAGAATTCATTTCCTGCAAGCTATTGGGTACCAATTTATCGGAAACAACAATGAATCACGTCTTGCTGCATGACTGCAACGCAGGTTATATCAATCTGGCTATGAGTAAAATGAACCAGGTACGTTTTGCACACAGCCAGCTCCGCAACGGAAGTCTGAACGACTGCCGTTTTTCATCCGTCGCATTTGAGAGTTGCGATCTCGTAGAAGCCGATTTTTCACACGCTCCGCTTCGCGGAATAGATTTGCGCACTTCCCGTATCAGCGGAATCACGCTTAACATCAGCGATCTGAAAGGGGCTGTCATCACTTCCCTGCAAGCAATGGATTTGCTTCCACTGTTAGGGGTTATTATCGAAGATTAAAATCCTGCAAATTCACCCCGCCGCACTCAAACAAAAAGCATCGTCCCGTTGTTATAGTATAAGGTCGGACTAACGACATATAGGGAATAGGCACAAAAAGAATACCTATTTATAGTGATTTCTCACTCCCCGTCAAGTCCGTACTTTTGCAGAAATCTTATTCAAAAACAATAGAAACGATGAAAATTGAAAAAATTGTAGCTCGAGAAATTCTCGACTCAAGAGGTAACCCCACAGTAGAAGTTGACGTAGTATTGGAATCAGGCATTATGGGACGTGCGTCAGTGCCCTCGGGTGCTTCCACAGGTGAACACGAAGCATTGGAGCTTCGCGATGGTGACAAGCAACGCTATGGTGGAAAAGGTGTACAAAAAGCGGTTGACAATGTAAATAAAGTCATTGCTCCGAAATTGATCGGAATGTCTTCACTCAACCAGAGAGGAATCGACTACGCAATGTTGGCACTAGATGGCACTAAGACCAAATCAAACTTGGGTGCTAACGCTATCCTCGGTGTTTCTCTTGCCGTAGCCAAAGCTGCCGCCAACTATTTAGACCTTCCTTTATACCGCTATATCGGTGGAACAAATACGTATGTAATGCCCGTGCCGATGATGAACATCATCAATGGCGGCTCACATAGTGACGCTCCTATCGCATTCCAGGAATTTATGATCCGTCCGGTAGGTGCTCCCTCTTTCAGAGAAGGTTTGCGCATGGGTGCTGAAGTATTCCATGCATTGAAGAAAGTATTGAAAGACCGCGGACTCAGCACCGCCGTAGGTGACGAAGGTGGTTTTGCTCCTAACCTGGAAGGTACGGAAGACGCTTTGAATTCTATTCTCGCCGCTATCAAAGCAGCAGGATACGAACCGGGCAAAGACGTAATGATCGGTATGGACTGCGCTTCTTCGGAATTCTACCATGACGGTATTTACGACTACACCAAGTTTGAAGGCGAAAAAGGCAAGAAACGTACTGCCGAGGAACAAATCGACTATTTGGAAGAGTTAATCAACAAATATCCTATTGACTCTATCGAAGACGGTATGAGTGAAAATGACTGGAACGGCTGGAAGAAACTCACTGAACGTATCGGTGACCGCTGCCAGTTGGTAGGTGACGACCTGTTCGTGACAAACGTCGATTTCCTTGCAATGGGTATCGAAAAAGGTTGCGCCAACTCTATCCTTATTAAAGTAAACCAAATTGGTTCTTTGACTGAGACATTGAACGCTATCGAAATGGCTCACCGCCACGGCTATACTACCGTCACTTCCCACCGTTCCGGTGAAACGGAAGACGCTACTATCGCCGACATCGCAGTAGCTACCAACAGCGGACAAATCAAAACCGGCTCTTTGAGCCGTTCTGACCGTATGGCTAAATATAATCAGTTGCTTCGCATTGAAGAAGAGCTTGGTGATTTGGCGGTGTATGGATATAAGAGAATTAAGTAAATAGATTCCTTTTATAAAGATGAGAGGGGGTGGATTCAATTGTAATCCATCCTCTCTTTTTTTGCATAATTATTTCTCTACTTATTTGATAGATTTGAAAAAATAATAACTACATTTGCAACGTCTAATATATTCTGGTGGTGGGGAAACCTGCCTATTGTTGCAGCGGGCATTTTATGCTCGTATGCAATCTCCTATATGGCGGTTTCGTACCCCCATAGGGAGTGTTAATGCACCTCTAAACCTACCACCAGTATGTTAGACAATGGGACAGGCGAAACCGCTTTCTTTTTTAGCTCTTCCACCCCTCCCATCAATCTATTATTCATCTTTTAAATTTCAAGATTATGGAAAACAGTCAAACAAAAAACATTCAGGAAGAGATATCAGGAATCATGAACCAGTACATCTTATCCCAATTCCGCTCTGAAAAAGAAATGAAAACGTATTATTTACAAATGTCTACAATGATACGTTCAACAGACAGCCACCCCTCTATTGATAAGGAGTACACCATATTAAAGAAGCTATGCAGCAAACTTAAACAATACTACAGCTTTATCCAAACGCTAGGCGACCACGAATGGGAGAAAGGAATAGCGGACATCCAAAAAGCATTAGGCATTTATCTGATGCAAAACGACATAGACAGCAAAGTACGCAAACAGACCAACCAGGAAATTGCCTCTCAACTACAATTCATTGTTTTTCTATCCGGCAATAGCAACATTATCAAGCAAATTCAAGGAATATTGCATCAGCATCTCTCCAATGTGACGCATTTGCTTCGCTCCTATCCGGCACATTCTAAGTCAGAAGAATAGTGGAACTTGAATACGTAAATGAAATAAGAAAGAAAACAATCACTTATAAAGAGGATGCATTGCCGTCCTCTTTACAATACCTTTTTAAAATCATCCACTAATCTTCAACTAAATTACTGATAACCATTATTTTTCATATTCCTCAATTTAGTAACGATTTACATACTTCCGAAATACGTAGTTCCGAACTGGTCATTTCGGAACTGTACATTTCGCTAATGTATATTTCGCTAATGTACATATATAAAAAAAGAAAAGCATTCAGGCAAATACCTGAATGCTTTTTCCTTCGTGAACTGGCTGTATATCCAATTTTTGAGCCTCTTGTCGGATTCGAACCAACGACCCCGAGATTACAAATCACGTG
>OGJZ01001848.1_pt1 | contig 17506 bp, 16 predicted proteins | sample 1572321 | NCBI WGS metagenome assembly OGJZ01 (sample SAMEA2582086, study PRJEB24529) | metagenome | biome: Human gut stool | place: China | collected 2011 | reverse complement strand
GGTACTGAAAGAAATCCCGCCACATTTGACAAAGGCCGTCCAGGTATTCTTCACGGAGCGCTTATGGATGTCCTCCAAGATGCTCGTGGTCAAATCATGGAGGCCTTCTCTATCTCAGCTGGTTTGGACTACCCAGGGGTTGGTCCTGAGCACTGTTATTTCAACGAAATTGGACGTGCGACTTACGACTCTATCACAGACGAAGAAGCTCTTGAAGGCTTCAAACTTCTGTCACGTTTAGAAGGTATTATCCCAGCTCTTGAGTCTAGCCATGCCATTGCACTTGCGCAAAAAGTGGCAGCTAAGATGTCGCCAGACCAAAGCCTCATCGTCTGCCTCTCAGGTCGTGGGGACAAGGACGTTATGCAGGTTAAAGAACGTTTCGAAGCTGAAGCAGAAGGGAAATAAACCATGACAAAAACACTAACAAAACACCTACAAGCTATCAAAGACAGTAAACGCGGTATTTTCGTACCTTATATCATGGCGGGTGACCACGCTAAAGGCCTAGACGGACTCTTTGAGACCATTGCTCTCTTGGAAAATAGTGGTGTCTCAGCTATTGAGGTGGGTATTCCATGGTCAGACCCTGTGGCCGATGGTCCCGTTATTGAACTAGCAGGACAACGTAGTTTGGCTAAAGATGTGACTTTGACAGCTATTATCAAAAAGCTTCAAGAACAAAAAACACAGGTGCCTTTGGTTATCATGACCTACATCAATCCAGTTTATCAATATGGTATTGAAGCCTTTGTTAAGGATCTTGCAGAGACATCTGTCAAGGGGCTCATTATTCCTGATTTGCCAGACGAACACGCTGACTTTATCACCCCTTATTTGAAAGACAGTGATATTGCTCTCGTGCCTTTGGTAAGCTTGACTACAGGTATTGACCGTCAGAAACAGTTGATTGATGGTGCAGAAGGCTTTATCTACGCCGTTGCCATCAATGGCGTTACTGGTAAGACTGGTAATTACCGTGATGACCTTGATAAACACTTGGCTAACTTGACTGCTCATGCAGACATTCCAGTTCTCACAGGTTTCGGTGTATCAACAGAGGAAGACATCAAACGCTTTAATGCTGTGTCAGACGGTGTTATCGTGGGATCAAAAATTGTCCGTGACCTCCACGACGGTAAGGAAAAAGAAGTCGCTGAATTTGTTACATTCGGTTCACACTTTGAAAAATAGCATATGATACTCTCCAGAAATGGGGAGTATTTTTTCATCAAAATCATTCTTTGTGAGGATTTGATTTTCTTAGTTATCAAGCTTATAATATGGGTGGATTGTAGCGAATTAAATGTATCTCTTGTTTTTATTTTCGTCTTACTTATAGAAAGAAGGTAGACAAATGAAAGTATCATTGAGGGTAATACTAGGAATCTGTTTCTTAATAGGAGCCTTACTATTTTTCTATCGAGGAGAAAATCACTATGCACTGATTTTCCTTTTAGTTGGTGCCTTGTATCTCTACAAGGGCTTAAGATGAGGGTTAAATCTCGTAATCAACTTCTCTACATCTCGTATCGAATGAATAAGCTTTTTTAGTGACATAAATGTCACTATTTTTTTCTTTTCGAAAGCTGTAGACTGATTTTATAGCTTGTTTAGAGCTAAAAAAAGAAAGGAAGAGAAGGCATCTCTGAACATGATTGATCATATTTTGTCATTCTTTGTATCAAATAAAAAAGCTCTAGCAATACTCTTTATGATTATTTGTTTGGCTTTTATTTACCCTGGCATGTTTAAATTTTTGTATTTTGAAGGCAGAGATTTTGGACGTAGCCTCGTCAACTCAATCTTATCTTAGTAAAGTGTGACACCTCTTAGGAGGTGTTTTTCTAATGCGTTGATCAAGTTGTCAGTGCCTATTGAAGGCTAGTATGTTCAGTGTTACAATAAGGGCAATGAAAAAGAAAAGGTTTAGAAATCGTTAATGTTTACCAACAATTCCAGAATTATTTTCCTTAATAGGTTTTTGTCACTGATTATCGAGTACGGTTATGCGATAGCACTGAGCATTATCTTCTCTAAAATCTCGGTGGACTATGTCTTAGGGCTATGGATTGCCAAATTCTTAGGAGGGATTCTTGCCAATGTGGGACACCAATTTGTAGGAAAAATCACAAATAAAAAATATGTTTTGATTGGTATTGAATTGCTTAAGGCAGTCTGTCTGGCTTTGATCTATCTTGCCATGGGGAGTGTTTTTGTCTTTGCTTTGGTGGTTTTGACTGAAGTGTTGACGACTTACTTTAACAGTTTGTTGTCCTCAGCGGTGCCTGTGCTTGTTAAAAAAGCCAACTTGCAAAAATTTAACAGTACCTATACCATGATTGGGTCAGCTTCCTATTTCTTAGCACCTATGATAGTTGGTCTCTGGGGTAGCCTTGATTTAGGAAGCTTATTTTTGGTCTACAGTGTGCTAACGCTACTAGCAACCCTCTTATTGTTTAAACTGGGACCGATTATTTTTGACCGTGAGAATGAATCAGAAGAGGAGGTTTCTTCCAGTCAAGGTAGTCCTATTTTTGGAAGGCAGAGTGTCGTCCTTAAGATGGTTATGATGACTATACTCTTACAATCAGTGGGTGTCTTATATGATGCTTATGAGGTTATCTTCTTGACCAAAGATGTCGGTATTTCTAGTCAGTCCTATTCTTTCTCTCTGTCCTTCTTGGCCATTGCCTTTCTAGCAACGAGTTCGATTCTATCTTTCAAAAGTCTCACTAAATACTCCCCTATGACCGTTTACTTGTTAGGCTCTCTTGTCTATTTGGGTTATGTTGTCGTCTTTCCATTCGTACCTAACCTACCTACTGTTTTGCTTAGCTATATCTTTTTAGCAGTTGGCCAAACGATATCTGGAATCTCGCAAAATGTTTACCTGCAGGAGAAGTTGAATCCCCTACAACTCAACAATCTTTATTTGAAAATCGAAGTCTTGAATCAGGTTTTGACAGGGATTGTTGTATTTGTCAGTGGTATGCTTATCAAGAGAGGTCTGCAGGTCACTACGATTTATTTGGGATACAGTCTTCCAGTCATTATACTCGTCTTGGGAATAATGCTTATGACTAAACTGTATCAGAAAAATCTAAAGGCATAATTTTTTGCCTAAGATAATGAAAGTTTTCCAAGGTCCTTGAAGTGATCTTGGAAATTTTTCAAAAAATAAATCTACAAATGTAGACAAAACTCTTGACACGTTTCTAGGATAGCGTTAAAATAAATCTACAAACGTAAACGAATAAAAACATTCAGAAAGGAGCTATCATGCTGACAATTTCATCTGCAGAATGGGAAGTCATGCGAGTGCTCTGGGCTAAAGGGCAGGCGACTTCTTCAGAAATTATAGCGATTCTAGCTAAGAAGCTAGACTGGTCGGCTTCGACAGTTAAGACCTTGCTTGGACGTTTGGCGGACAAGGGTTACCTAACTAGTCAGCGTCAAGGACGAGGCTTTATCTATCAAGCTAGCTTGGGTGAAGATGAAGCGAATTTTCAAGCTTTAGAGGCTGTTTTTGACAAGATTTGCTTGACCAAACACAGCGATTTGTTGGGGCAACTTATCGAGAAGACACCTATGACGCAAGCTGATGTGGATAAGTTACAGGCCTTGCTTCTAGCAAAAGAACCTGTGGATCAGGTGGTTTGTGACTGTGTGCCTGGCCAATGCGCTTGTGGGCATCATATGGAGGTGATATAGGAAATGGCAAAAGAAACCTTTGTGGTTAATGGGATGACCTGTGCATCCTGTGTAGCCAATGTTGAAAATGCTGTTAATAAGTTGGATGGTGTGGACAAGGCTGTGGTTAACCTAACCACCGAAAAAATGTCTGTGGACTATGCTGGGGATAAGGTTAGTCCAGAAGCTATTGAAAAAGCTGTGGCTGACGCTGGTTATGAGGCCGAAGTCTACAATCCAGAGACAGCTAAAAGTCAGGAAGAACGTGAAGAAGACAAGATTCACAAGGTGCGTGAGCGTCTCATTTGGTCATCAATCTTCACCATTCCTCTCTTTTATCTAGCTATGGGGCCAATGGTTGGTCTACCTGTGCCAAACTTCTTGTCTCCTCATCATGCAGCCTTGACTTATGCCTTGGTGTTGCTAGTTTTGACAGTGCCCGTCATGTGGTTGGGCCGTTCTTTCTATAGTAATGGTTTTCGTACCTTGGCCAAGGGTCATCCTAACATGGATGCCTTGGTAGCCTTGGCAACATCGGCAGCCTTTCTTTATAGTCTTTATGGTACTTACCACATTTCTTTGGGGCATGCCCATCACGCCCACCAACTTTATTTCGAGTCGGTGGCTGTTATCTTGACCTTGATTACTCTAGGTAAGTACTTTGAAACCCTCTCTAAGGGTCGAACTTCAGAAGCTATCAAGAAACTCATGCACTTGTCAGCCAAGGAAGCAACTGTCCTTCGTGATGGTAAGGAAGTCAAGCTTCCTGTGGATAAGGTTGTTCTTGGTGACCATATTGTGGTCAAACCTGGGGAAAAGATAGCCGTGGATGGTCGAGTGATTTCTGGTAGCTCTGCTATTGATGAGAGTATGCTTACAGGTGAGTCACTTCCTATTGAAAAATCAGCTGGTAAACCAGTATTTGCAGGTTCTATTAATGGTCAGGGTAGTCTGATTTATGAGGCGGAAAAGATTGGTAAGGACACCTTGCTTTCCCAAATCATCAAATTGGTTGAGGATGCTCAACAAACTAAGGCACCGATTGCCAAGATTGCTGATCAGGTGTCAGCGGTCTTTGTTCCCGTTGTTATGGCTATTGCTCTTGTATCTGGCCTCTTCTGGTACTTTGTCATGGGACAAACCTTTACATTCGCTATGACAGTAGCAGTTAGCGTCTTGGTTATTGCTTGTCCATGTGCATTGGGACTTGCGACACCGACAGCCATCATGGTTGGTACAGGGCTTGGTGCAGAACACGGTATTCTCTACAAGCGTGGGGATGTGCTCGAGTTAGCTCACAAGGCTGATGTCCTCGTTTTTGACAAGACAGGAACCATTACTCAGGGTAAACCTCAGCTCGTTTCTAGCTATACTTATGGAGATAGCGGAGTAGCCTTGCAGCTTTTGGCATCCTTGGAAGCCAAGTCTGAACACCCTTTGGGTCAAGCCATCCTTGTGGCAGCAGAAAATGCTAACTTGGACTTGTTGGAGATGGACAATTTCTCAAGTTTGACTGGACGAGGACTAACTGCCAGCTATGCAGGAAAAACTTATCTAGCAGGGAATCAAACCCTAATGGCAGAGGAAAAAGTCGACTTAACCCCTGCACAAACTGATTTCCAAAACTTGACGGCTGATGGTCAGACACCGATTTTCTTGGCTGAAGATGGTAAGTTAATCGGACTCTTTGGTGTAGCTGATCAGGTTAAAGCAGATAGTGCTGATATGGTGGTAGCTCTTCATCAAATGGGCAAGGAAGTCATCATGTTGACTGGTGATAATGACCAAACAGCCCAAGCCATCGCTCAAAAGGTTGGTATCAAGCGTGTTATCAGTCAAGTGCTTCCGCAAGAGAAATCTAGGGTGATTAGCGACCTTCAGGCAGAAGGAAAATCAGTCATCATGGTTGGTGATGGTATCAATGATGCCCCAGCCCTTGCGACTGCTGATATCGGTATTGCCATGGGTTCAGGGACAGATATTGCCATGGAAAGTGCCGATATGGTCCTTATGAAACCAAATCTCATGGATGTCGTTAAGGCTCTGAAAATCAGTCAAGCAACTATCACAACGATTAAAGAGAACCTCTTCTGGGCCTTTATCTACAATATCCTGTCTATCCCAGTGGCCATGGGTGTCCTCCACCTCTTTGGTGGCCCGCTTCTTGACCCAATGATAGCAGGACTGGCCATGAGCTTTAGCTCTGTCTCAGTCGTCCTCAATGCTCTGCGTCTCAAACGTCGCAAAGTCTAAGTGTCGATTGCTTATGCCCTCTATCACTTAAGACGTATATCAAAAAACAATTAAAGAAAAGGAAGAAAGAAAAATGACAAAAACATATAAGATTACAGGAATGAAATGCCAAGGCTGTGTCAACACCGTTACCGAAAAACTCTCTGCTGTCAAAGGCGTAGACAAGGTTCAAGTTGACCTCGAAAACAAACAAGTCACTATCGAAGGTAAACCATGGAAGTGGTCTCTCAAACGTGCCCTCAAAGGCACTAAGTTCGAACTTGGTGATGAAATTTAAGACAGGAAAAAAACAGCTATCAGGCTGTTTTTTTCTACCCATAATCTTTTTGAAAATCCCTTCCTTTTGTGATATGATTAAAGTAATTATGTTCTCAAAATTGAGACTAGAAAATCAAGAAAAGAAAACGGTATACCTATGTCTAAACAAACCCTTATCCTTCTCTACGGTGGACGTTCAGCAGAACGTGAAGTGTCTGTGCTCTCAGCTGAGAGCGTTATGCGTGCGGTGGATTACAGCGCATTTGAGGTTAAAACCTACTTTATCACTCAGTCTGGTGATTTTATCAAAACACAAGAATTTACAGAAACACCAGGTGATGACGAGAAGCTCATGACTAATGACACAGTTGTGGCTAGTCAGGCTATCAAACCAAGCGATATTTATGAAGAAGGCGCTGTGGTATTCCCTGTACTTCATGGTCCTATGGGTGAGGATGGTTCTATCCAAGGTTTCCTCGAAACCCTCAAGTTGCCATACGTGGGTACCAATGTTCTTTCATCAAGTGTGGCTATGGACAAGATTATGACCAAGCACATTCTTGAAGTTGCTGGTGTGCCTCAGGTTGCCTACACAGTCTTCATCGAGGGTGAAGATTTGGAAGCAGCAGTAGCAGAGACGCTTGAAAAATTGACCTTCCCAGTGTTCGTCAAACCTGCTAACATGGGGTCATCTGTTGGGATTTCTAAAGCTGAAAATGAAGCAGAGCTTCGTGCAGCGATTGATTTAGCACTCAAATATGATAGCCGTATCTTGATTGAGCAAGGTGTGGTTGCCCGAGAAATCGAAGTTGGTATCCTTGGCAATACGACTGTCAAAACGACTGATCCAGGTGAAGTAGTCAAAGACGTGGCTTTCTATGACTATCAGGCCAAGTACATCGACAATAAGATTACCATGGACATCCCAGCTCACGTGCCTGTAGAAGTCATGACGCAAATGCGTGCCTATGCGGCCAAGGCCTTCCGTGCCCTCGGTGGTTGCGGTCTTGCCCGCTGTGATTTCTTCCTGACAGAGGATGGAGCCATCTACCTTAACGAGCTCAACACCATGCCAGGTTTCACCCAATGGTCTATGTACCCACTTCTTTGGGAAAATATGGGACTTTCTTACTCGAACCTTATCAAGGAATTGGTAACCTTGGGACAAGAAATGTTTGATAAACGTGAAAGCCATTTGATTTAAGAAATATGATTTAGAACACTGACATCTTAGTCTCGGAGAAATCTCTGAGACTGAGGTGTTTTTTTCTTTACAGAAATCTAGATTTTATTTATATCTTTTCTTTATCACCTCGATAAAAAATACATATTATCCAAATAATCTAACAGGTGGTAGAATAAATCTAACGTTTCAAATGAAATAAAGCAATTCGTTCGTGTTTGATGAAGATTTGCGTATCGCGATGATTATCAGAGGCGAGTGAAGGTCAAAGGGCTAGAAGTAGATGGCAGTCAGCAAGTGTTGACGAAATTTTACACGCCCTTTGTATCTTGTAGAATTGAACATAGGCTAAATTCCTAGAACAAAAGATAGACTTCCTAGTGTGCCAGCACACGTCGTCAGTTTCCTATTTGTTTTACGGAATTTTACACGCCTTTTGTATCTTAAATGAGGAGGTAAGTTTTGGACTGGTCCATTGTTCAACAGTATTTGCCCTTTTATCAGAAGGCATTCTTTTTAACTTTACATATTGCCGTTCTGGGGATTCTTGGTTCCTTCCTTTTGGGCTTGGTGGTGAGTGTTATTCGTCATTACCGAGTGCCGATTTTGAGTCAGCTTTCGACGGCTTATATTGAGTTATCTCGTAATACGCCGCTCTTGATTCAGCTTTTCTTTCTCTACTTTGGCTTGCCTCGTATAGGTTTGGTTCTATCGTCAGAGGCTTGTGCTGTGGTAGGTTTGATTTTCTTGGGTGGTTCCTATATGGCGGAGTCCTTCCGAAGTGGCCTAGAGGCTGTTAGTCAGACCCAGCATGAAGTGGGGTTGTCTATTGGTTTGACGCCATTCCAAGTCTTTCGCTATGTGGTCCTTCCTCAGGCAGTGGCTGTGGCGCTTCCGTCATTTAGTGCTAACGTCATCTTCCTTATCAAGGAAACGTCAGTATTCTCAGCGGTAGCCTTGGCGGATTTGATGTATGTGGCCAAGGATTTGATTGGTCTTTACTACGAAACCGATGTAGCTCTAGGTATGTTGGTGGTGGCTTATCTCTTGATGTTGCTGCCGATTTCTCTAGTCTTTAGTTGGATTGAAAGGAGGTTACGCTATGCAGGATTCGGGCTTTCAGGTTCTTCTTCAGGGGAATAATTTCCTACGTATCTTACAAGGTTTAGGCGTAACTATTGGAATTTCCATCGTCTCGGTTCTTCTGTCCCTTTTACTAGGAACACTTTTTGGGATTGTCATGACTTCGAAGTCTAAGATTATTCGTTTCTTGTCACGTATTTATCTGGAATTTATTCGTATCATGCCCCAGTTGGTCTTGCTCTTTATTGTTTATTTTGGTCTGGCTAGGAACTTTAACATCAATATCTCAGGCGAGCTATCGGCTATTATCGTCTTTACCCTTTGGGGAACGGCTGAGATGGGTGATTTGGTGCGTGGGTCAATCACGTCGCTACCTAGACACCAGTTTGAGAGCGGAAGGGCCCTTGGCTTGACCAATGGGCAACTCTATACCTATGTGATTATTCCACAAGTCTTGCGTCGCTTGTTGCCTCAGGCTATTAACCTGGTGACACGGATGATTAAAACGACGTCCTTGGTGGTTTTGATTGGGGTGGTTGAGGTGACCAAGGTTGGTCAGCAGATTATCGACAGTAACCGCCTGACTATTCCAACAGCTTCTTTCTGGATTTATGGCACGATTTTGATTCTTTATTTTGCCATTTGTTACCCAGTATCTAAGCTGTCTACTTATCTTGAAAATCGTTGGAGGAATTAAGATGACAGAAAGCATTTTACAAATCAAGGATTTGAAAAAGTCCTTTGGGGACAATGAGATTCTCAAAGGCATCTCCTTGGATGTTAAACAAGGTGAAGTCGTTGTTATCCTGGGTTCCTCAGGTTGTGGGAAATCGACCTTGCTACGTTGCATCAATGGCTTGGAGACGATTCAAGGAGGCGACATTCTCCTTGATGGCAAGTCTATCACTGGCAGTAAGAAGGATTTCCACTTGATTCGTCAGAAAATCGGAATGGTCTTTCAAAGTTATGACCTCTTTCCACATTTGGACATCCTGCAAAATCTGATTTTGGGGCCAGTCAAAGCTCAAGGGCGTAATAAGGAAGAAGTCATTGCGGAGGCTGAGAAACTTTTGGACCGTGTGGGACTTCTGGACAAGAAGCATAGCTTCGCACGACAACTGTCAGGTGGTCAAAAGCAGCGTGTGGCCATTGTTCGTTCCCTGCTCATGCATCCTGAAGTTATCCTCTTTGACGAGGTGACGGCGTCGCTTGACCCTGAGATGGTTCGTGAGGTTCTGGAATTGATTAACGACCTCGCTCAAGAAGGACGTACCATGTTGATTGTGACCCATGAGCTTCAGTTTGCGCGTGCCATCGCTGACCGTATTATCTTTATGGATAAGGGAGTCATCACTGAGGAAGGTACTGCTGAAGAATTCTTCAATCATCCAAAGACACAGCGGGCTCAAGAGTTCCTCAATGTCTTTGATTTCAGTCAGTTTGGTGCCTATTTGTAACCCATTGTTTTTAGTGAAAATATAATATTTTAGGAGATATTTATGAAATTAACAAAGAAAATTTTTGCCCTATTAGCCCTCGTCTTTGCCTTGGTGGCAGTGACTGCTTGCTCAAGTAACAGTAGCTCTGGTAAATCAACAGCCAAAGCACGTACCATCGAAGAAATTAAGAAGAGTGGTGAACTCCGTATCGCCGTCTTTGCGGACAAGAAACCTTTCGGTTATGTAGATAACAAGGGTGCTTACCAAGGTTACGATATTGAACTTGGGAACCGTTTGGCCAAAGATTTGGGTGTTAAACCTAAATACGTCTCAGTAGATGCGGCCAACCGTGCAGAATTCTTGATTTCAAACAAGGTAGATATTACCCTTGCTAACTTTACAGTAACTGATGAACGTAAGAAACAAGTGGACTTCGCCCTTCCTTACATGAAAGTCTCAATCGGTGTGGTGTCACCTAAAGACAAGGTCATTAAGGACGTTAAAGAGCTTGAAGGTAAGACTTTGATTGTTACTAAGGGAACAACTGCTGAAACTTACTTTGAAAAGAACTACCCAAATATCAAATTGCAAAAGTATGACCAATATAGCGATGCTTACCAAGCCCTCCTTGATGGTCGTGGCGATGCCTTCTCAACTGATAATACAGAAGTTCTTGCTTGGGCTCTAGAAAATAAAGGTTATGAAGTAGGAATCACATCACTTGGTAACCCAGATACCATTGCCCCAGCCGTTCAAAAAGGTAACAAAGAACTCCTTGACTTTATCAATAAAGACATTAAGAAACTTGGTAAAGAGAATTTCTTCCACAAAGATTATGAAAAAACACTTCGTCCAACTTACGGTGATGCAGCTAAAGCTGATGACCTCGTGGTTGAAGGTGGCGAAGTGAAATAAGACTGACAGCCTTCGTAAGAGGCGAGTCTTGCTTAATAAGAATAAAACAAACCACCCCGTGGCTATCTAGCTCAGCTAGAAGCAGGGGTGGTTTTTTTGTTTTAGGGTGATTTTTTTCTCACTTTTTGCTTTTTATGTTTCTCCAACAAATGACAATACATGACAAGAAAAGGGCTCCCATCATTCCCCAAAAAAGAAATGGTTCAATATAATCAAAAAAAGTTTTGCGTTCACCATAGACCGAGGTAGAGCCATCTTTCCAAGTAATGGTTTTGTCCCTATCATCAATCCTTTTGTAGGACTCGCCATTATATGTCAAATAATGATCCTTCCGTACATACATATTCAAATAGTTATGGCCGTTCTTTGTGGGAAGGTCTGAGAACAGACTTTCCTTGGCGTAAACTTCAATGTAGATGGTTCCATCTTTAAGACCTTTAATTTTCTGAGTTCGAGCATTTTTGATAAGGAGTTTTCCATCTTGTATAATTTCCCAATCGTACTTACGACTTTTTCCTCCTTCGTTATAGGAAATAGCAAGCTTGTGGTTTTCAGACTGCCATAGCCCGTAGATACTATTTTCACTGATACCATCATAAAAGCATCTAAGATAGATGGTGACTATAGGTACCATGAATAGAAAACAAATCCTCAAAATCTTGACTAAACGGTCTTTGAATTTACCCCAACGTGCTCGCCATCCAGTTTTGTACTTTTGTGTTCTTCGATATTCATTTTGTGAATGATCTTTTCTATCAATTTCCTGTTGATCACTATATTTTTTCTTTATTTGATGCCTCATTTAACCTATTTTTCCTTTTTATATTTTCTTTTGATTTTCCATTCAACGAAAAGGACATATATAAGCAAGCTTCCAAACATTCCAAATACGATATAAGGTTCCAGACGATCAAACAAGGTTATTCGTTGACCGTAAGGGGATTTTGAACCATCTTTCCAGGTAATGCTCTTGTTTTCATCATCAATCAGTTTGTAAGATTCACCATTATAGGTCAGGTAATTGTCTTTACGAACGTACATATTCAAATAGTTAAGGCCGTTTTTAGCGGGGAGGTCTGAAAGCAGGCGTTCCTCATCGTAAACTTCAATGTAGAGGGTACCATCCTCGAAGCGTTTAATATCATCGATGCGTGCATTTTTAATGAGGACATTTCCATCTTGAACAATATCCCAATCAACCTTGCCGGACCTATGAGCTCTTTCGTAGGATATGGCAAGCTGATGATTTTCAGATTGCCACAGACCGTAGATACCATCTTTAGAAATCCCATCGTCAAAGAAAATCATATAGGCGATGAAAATCGGTATCGTGAGTAAGAAACATATCCCCAAAATGTTGGCTAAACGGTCTGTAAATTTATCCAAGCGTGCTCGCCATCCGGTTTTGCGTTTTTGTTCTTTTCGATATGCTTTTTGTGAATGATACTTTCGATTGAGTTTCTTTCGGTCAGCGTATTTTCTTTTTGATTGGTGTCTCACTTAGTTTTTCTCTCCTCTTTTGCCGAGCCTCTATAATGATAAGAACTGAGCAAATCCCCATAAGTATCAAATAGAGGGCTTCAAAAACCTCATCTATAGTTGTTTTCCGTTCACCATAAGGGCTGGTGGAACCATCTTTCCAAGTGATGGACTTGTTTCCAGAATTGATACGCTTGTAGGACTCACCGTCATAGGTAAGATAATTGTTTTTGCGAAGATAGAAATCCATATAGCTGAAGCCGTCCTTGGTGGGTAGGTCTGTCAGGTAGCCTTCCACAGTGTAGAGCTCCATGTGAAGAGTTCCGTCATTAAGCCGTTTGACTGGGCGAGTTCTAGCAGCATAGATAATATACTTACCATCCTGTACGACTTGCCAGTCGATATTTCCTCGTTTCCGAATATGCTTATAGGAAATCGCTAACTTATGATGATCAGACTGCCAGAGACCATATATGTTATCTTCATTGACTGTATAATGATCATAATAATAAAAACCACCATACAGCAGTGCCAGTAGCACTAAGATAATCAATTCAGCTGTTGGCTCTAGTAGGATGAACTTTCTCCAATTAAAACGCCATCCTTTAGGTTCTTCGATACTTTGACAGTCGCTTTTTATGGTTTCCTCTCCCTTAGAGAGGTTGACTAATTTTTTCTTTGTCATGCCTAATCCTTTCATCAACCATTGTAACAAATTCATCTCCCAAGCAAAAGCTAGCCTGATTTGTGATATAATTGGGAGTGATTGTAGACAAGGAAATCTTATTTCTTGCCAGACTTGTAAAAATAAAACAGAGGATTTTAAGATGAAACTGACACTCCATGAAATTGCCAAGGTTGTTGGCGCTAAAAATGATGTCACAGCCTATGAAGATGTTGCCATTAACCAGATTGAGTTTGATAGCCGTAAGATTACAGCGGGTGACCTCTTTTTACCACTAAAAGGTGCGCGTGATGGGCATGATTTTATCCAAACAGCCTTTGACAATGGTGCCCTAGCGACATTCACAGAAAAAGAATTACCAGCTGATCAAGTCCACATCCTAGTTGATGACGCTCTTGAAGCCTTTCAAAAACTAGCTGCCTACTATCTTGAAAAGACTGAGGTTGATGTTATTGCTGTGACTGGTTCTAATGGTAAGACAACAACCAAGGACATGATTCATGATATCTTGGCAACAACCTATCGTACTTACAAAACCCAAGGCAATTACAACAATGAGATTGGTCTTCCTTATACAGCCCTCCACATGCCTGATGATACGGAGAAAATCGTCCTTGAGATGGGGCAAGACCACATGGGAGACATTCACCTCTTGTCAACCCTGGCTAAGCCAAAAACAGCCGTTGTTACCTTAATCGGAGAGGCTCATTTGGAATTCTTCGGTAGCCGTGACAAGATTGCCCAAGGTAAAATGCAAATGCAAGACGGTATGCCTGATGGTAGCCTCTTGCTTGTGCCAAGTGATCCTATCGTAGATCCTTTCTTGCCAAGCAATCTTGAAGTGGTACGCTTTGGAGATGGTGCAGAGCTTACAGTCTCTGACTTGACGGAACACAAGGACCATCTCACCTTTTCAACAAACTTCCTAGACGGACAAGTTACCTTGCCAGTCACTGGAAAATACAATGCTACAAATGCCATGGTTGCTGCCTATGTGGCTAAACACTTGGGTGTAACTGAGGAAAATATCCTCTCAGCTCTTGCTAACTTGCAGCTTACAAAAAACCGTACCGAATGGAAAAAAGCAGCCAACGGTGCCGATATCCTTTCAGACGTTTACAATGCCAATCCAACAGCCATGAAGCTCATTTTGGAGACCTTCTCAGCTATTCCTAAGAATGAAGGAGGCAAGAAAATCGCTGTCCTAGCTGATATGAAAGAACTCGGTGAACAGTCTGTGCAACTTCACACACAGATGATTCTAAGCCTGACACCAGATGCTATTGATACGGTAATTTTCTATGGGGAAGACATTGCAGAATTGTCACAACTTGCTAGTCAAATGTTCCCACTTGGTCATGTTTATTATTTCAAGAAAACAGCTGACGAAGACCAATTTGATGCTATGGTTAAGCAAATCAAAGAAAGCCTAGGCGAGCACGATCAAATCTTGCTCAAGGGCTCTAACTCTATGAACCTAGCCAAGGTCGTGGAAGAACTCCAAGCTAAGAATTAAGTTCTCTAACCTGCTCTCCAAGCAGGTTTTTGCTTTACCCTGAAATTTGATATAATAGCAGGCATAGTAATTTCAGCAGGAGAAGAGAATGAAGGATTTTTTGACAACCACCCAAACTCATCCACCCCAGATACCTTTGCCCTATTATTTGCTTATGCTTTTGGCGATGGTAGTCTTGAGTTACTTGAGTTGGCGATGGTATAAGAATAATATATGGCGTTGGACCTTTCTTACTATCCAATCCATCCAACTCTTTGCCCTCTATACCTGGTACCTCTGGCAGGGCTTTCCTCTTTATATTAGTCTGCCCCTGTACCATTGTCGTATGGCCATGTTTGCTGTTCTCCTCTTGAAAAATAGTAAGATAAAGAGCTATTTCGCTATTATGGGAGTTGTCGGGACTTACTGTGCGTTGATTTATCCAGTATTTGATCCCTATGAGTTTCCTCATATCACAGGCTTTTCTTTCCTAATTGGCCACTATGCCCTACTGGTCAATAGCCTGAATGTAATTTTTAATAGTTATAAAACTCATCCCATCAGTAAGCGGCTGATTGTCGTGGCTACCTTATTACTGAATCTAGCTTTGGTAATAGTTAATCAGACTATCGGTGGAAACTATGGCATGCTTAAACACACGCCATTTATTATGGGAACTCCCTTATTTGTCAAATACCTTGCTGTTTCAGGAGCTCTGATTATTCTCATGATAATCATGAAAAAAGGTCTGGAGCATTTTGAAGACAAATATTAAATAAATGAAGAAACACGCTATCAGAAAGTTGATAGCGTGTTTTTTCATTTTATTTGTTTTATTCTAACACAAAACGCTTTCAGAATTGCTTTCACACTGTAATTTGGATATAATAAAAGAGCTGTGCCTGCGAGAATTATCGCAAGCCTCGACAACAAATGTAGACCAAAAAAGAGAAAAATTTTCTGAAAGAAGTGCTACAACTATCTTACTTTTCGATCTGGTAAAAACCGATGACTGTCAGTTCCTATTGAGCATGGAAGTTTTACTATTCCTAAGGAAGCTGCTGAAGTCCGATACCGCTACGGAAAAGTATCAAAAAGATTATTTTTAAAGAAGAAAGAAAACTATGAGTATCCAAGACGAAATCAAAAAACGCCGTACTTTTGCCATCATCTCTCACCCCGATGCTGGTAAAACAACAATCACTGAACAATTGCTTTACTTTGGGGGTGAAATCCGTGAAGCTGGTACCGTAAAAGGTAAGAAAACCGGAAACTTTGCTAAATCAGACTGGATGGATATCGAGAAACAACGTGGTATCTCAGTAACCTCATCTGTGATGCAGTTTGACTATGCCGGCAAACGTGTCAATATCCTTGATACCCCAGGGCACGAGGACTTCTCAGAAGATACCTACCGTACCCTTATGGCGGTCGACGCTGCCGTCATGGTCGTTGACTCAGCCAAAGGTATCGAGGCCCAAACCAAAAAACTTTTCGAAGTTGTTAAACACCGTGGTATTCCTGTCTTTACCTTCATGAACAAATTGGACCGTGATGGACGTGAGCCACTCGACCTCTTGGAAGAGTTGGAAGAAGTGCTTGGTATTGCCAGCTACCCAATGAACTGGCCTATCGGTATGGGTAAAGCCTTCGAAGGACTTTACGACCTCTATAACGAACGCTTGGAGCTTTACAAGGGTGACGAGCGCTTTGCCAAGATTGAAGATGGTGATACTCTTTTTGCCAACAACCCATTCTATGAGCAAGCTAAAGAAGATATCGAACTCTTGACAGAAGCGGGTAATGAATTCTCTGAAGAAGCTATTTTAGCTGGTGAATTGACGCCGGTCTTCTTCGGTTCTGCCCTCACTAACTTTGGGGTTCAAACCTTCCTTGATACCTTCCTCAAATTTGCGCCAGAACCACATGGCCACAAGACAGTTGATGGCGACGAGATTGATCCTCTTAACAAGGATTTCTCTGGTTTTGTTTTCAAAATCCAAGCCAACATGGACCCACGTCACCGTGACCGTATTGCCTTTGTTCGTATCGTGTCTGGTGAATTCGAGCGTGGTATGAGTGTTAACCTAACCCGTACAGGTAAGGGAGCGAAGCTCTCTAACGTTACTCAGTTTATGGCCGAGTCTCGTGAAAATGTTGAAAATGCCGTGGCAGGAGACATTATCGGGGTTTACGATACAGGAACTTATCAGGTTGGTGATACCCTTACTGTAGGTAAAAACAAATTTGAATTTGAGCCACTACCAACCTTTACGCCAGAGTTGTTCATGAAAGTTTCTGCTAAAAACGTTATGAAACAGAAGTCCTTCCACAAAGGAATTGAACAATTGGTGCAAGAAGGAGCCATCCAGCTTTACACCAACTACCAAACAGGTGAATACATGCTTGGTGCCGTTGGTCAACTTCAGTTTGAAGTTTTCAAACACCGTATGGAAAATGAATACAATGCTGAAGTCGTTATGACACCAATGGGTAAAAAGACTGTGCGTTGGATCCAACCTGAGGACCTTGATGAACGCATGTCATCAAGTCGAAATATCTTGGCTAAAGACCGCTTTGACCAACCTGTTTTCCTTTTTGAAAATGACTTTGCGCTTCGCTGGTTTGCGGACAAATACCCAGATGTTGACTTAGAAGAAAAAATGTAATGGTAAAAGGTCTGAGCATTGCTCAGGCTTTTTTGCTTATTAGCATAAAAAAACAGCCCTGACGAATCAGAGCTGTTTTTTTTTGAGATTATGAAAAAGAAAAGTTTTAGGATGTTTATACTTTAGTTTCTTTACCTTAAAGAAAACTTAAAAATCATCTAAAAAAGCATCAATAACTTTTTTAAAGAATATTTAAATAATTGACACTATGAAAACGTGTTAATCATAATAAATGAAACTGTTTCCTATCTTTTTGACCTAGAATGTGTTACACTAGTTAAGTTGTTAAACAACGAAACTAAAGTTTAATAAGGCAGCTTCGCACTGCCTTTTAGAAAAGAGAAAAATTTGAAA
>OGJZ01001841.1_pt1 | contig 17566 bp, 8 predicted proteins | sample 1572321 | NCBI WGS metagenome assembly OGJZ01 (sample SAMEA2582086, study PRJEB24529) | metagenome | biome: Human gut stool | place: China | collected 2011 | reverse complement strand
CGCACTTTGCGAACAGGGACGTAACTTCTGCAACAAGATATGGAATGCTTTCCGTCTGATAAAAGGATGGACAAATGCCAAAGGTACTATTGAGATTCCTGCCGATGCACATTTGGCAGTTCAATGGTTTGACCAAAGGCTGGATGCGGCGGCAGTTGAAGTGGCGGATCTCTTCTCCAAATATCGTTTGAGCGAAGCTTTGATGTTGGTTTACAAATTGTTCTGGGATGAATTCTCTTCTTGGTTGCTGGAGATTGTGAAACCTGCTTACGGTCAGCCTGTCAATGGCTTTATTTACGACATGGTTCTTAGCTCTTTCGAGCGTCTGCTCGAAATGTTGCATCCTTTCATGCCGTTTATCACAGAAGAATTGTGGCAACAACTGCGTGAACGCAAACCGGGTGCCAGTCTGATGGTGACTCAAATGTTCGAGCCGAATGAAGTGAATGAGAAATTCCTGCAAGAGTTTGAAGTAGCTAAGGAAATTATCAGTAATATTCGTAGCATCCGTTTGCAGAAGAATATCGCCATGAAGGAACAGCTTGAATTGCAGGTTGTAGGCAATCATCCGGTAGAGAACATGAATCCGGTTATCATCAAGATGTGTAACCTATCTTCTCTTACAGTGGTGGAAAGCAAGTCGGAAGGTGCCGCTTCTTTCATGATCGGAACAACAGAATTTGCTGTTCCATTGGGCAATATGATTGATGTGGAAGCGGAAATCGCCCGTATGGAAGCCGAATTGAAACACAAAGAAGGTTTCTTGCAAGGCGTATTGAAGAAGCTTGGCAATGAGAAGTTTGTAAACAATGCTCCGGCCGCCGTTCTCGAAATGGAACGTAAGAAACAGGCGGACGCTGAAAGTATCATCAAGTCTTTGAAGGAAAGCATTGCCGCTTTGAAGAAAGCATAATTCTTTGATACTTAATTTTATGTAATATAAGGCATCTCAATTAGATTTGGGATGCCTTTCTTTTTTGGAAGAAGAAATTAATGCTACCTTTGCTTCCACTAATATTATTTACAGTACATCGCAAATGAAACAGACGATGCGGATTATTTCATTTCTCGTATTATTCCTTATTATCGAAGGAACCTTGTCCCCCGTATCGGCTCGGGGTGAAAGCTCAAATAAAGAAGTATTGGTACTGAACTCCATTAATTTCAATCTTCCATGGGCAAAACACTTCTATTGGTATGTGCACGATGCCCTTCAGGAAAAAGGTATATCCGCTAAGGCGGAATCACTTAGTGTACCTGCTTTGGCGAACGAAATGGAAGCGAATGCCGTAGTCGACCATTTGCGCCGGAAGTATCCGGTGCCGCCCACTGCCGTTGTACTGATTGGAGATCCGGGATGGATTGTCTGCCATGAACTGTTTGATGACGTTTGGAAAGATGTCCCGGTGATTGTGACAAATGCCCGCGACCGTCTGCCTGCATCCCTGGATGTTCTGTTGTCTCATGCTCCACTGACGGAAGCGAACAGCGTTCCCGGTGAAGAATGGAGACGGGGATATAATATCACAATTTTAAAGCAGCATTATTATGCAAAGGAAACGATTGACCTGATTTATCAACTGATACCTGATATGGAACGTCTGGCATTTATCTCGGACGACAGATATATCAGCGAGGAAACCCGTGGAGACGTAAGAGAAGCGGTGGAGAAAAACTTCCCTGACTTGAAACTGGATCTTCTTTCCACCACACACTTGTCGACAGAAATGCTGTTGGATACTTTACGCAGTTATAAACCGAATACTGGAATCATTTATTATTCATGGTTTGAATCGCACAACGAAAACGATAACAACTACCTTTTCGACCATATTCAGGAGATTATCACCAATTTCATTCCGTCTCCCCTGTTCCTGCTTTCTCCCGAAGACCTGTCGAACAATACTTATGCCGGTGGCTATTATGTCTCAACAGAATCTTTCTGTGACGCTTTGTTAGAAACCCTTGAACATGTCTTAAAAGGAGAGCAGGCGCGGAATATCCCGGGCAGAGTAGGTGGGGAAGGAAAAGCTTACCTTTGTTATCCGGTATTGAAATCTTATAATATCCCTTCGTTCCGTTATCCGAAGGATGCTGTCTACATCAATGAACCCAAGACTTTTTTCCAGCAATACCGTGTAGAAATCCTTTCCGGTTTTATCATCTTGTTTATCTTGGTCGCTGCCATTACCTATTATATCCGTATTCTCCGGAAAGCATACAGCCGCCTGCATGAAGCTATGGAAAAGGCAGAGCAGGCCAATCAGCTAAAGTCTGCTTTCCTGGCTAATATGAGCCACGAAATACGTACGCCATTAAATGCGATTGTCGGTTTCTCAAACATGCTTCCCGAAATAGAAGACCGTGCGGAGATGCGTGAATATGCGGATATCATCGAAACCAATACAGACCTGTTGCTCCAATTGATTAATGATATTCTGGACTTGTCGAAGATCGAAGCCGGAACGTTTGATTTCTGTCCTTCATTAATTGACGTGAATCAGACGCTGACAGAAATCGAACAGAGCATGCAGTTACGTTTGAAAAGCGATGCCATAACTTTCACATTTACAGAGCGTTTACCGGAATGTATCTTTCATATAGATAAGAACCGTCTGATGCAACTGCTTTCTAATTTTGCAATCAACGCGATAAAATTTACTCAAGCGGGAAGTATCTGTATGGGATATCGTATGGAGGATAACGGAATGATTTATTTTTATGTGTCGGACACAGGTTGTGGAATGTCGCATGAACAGTGTGCTCATGTGTTCGAACGGTTTGTGAAATACAATCCTTTCATACAAGGCACGGGACTGGGACTTTCCATCTGCCATACGATTGTTGAACGCTTGGGTGGAGAAATAGGAGTGGACTCCGAAGAAGGCAAAGGTTCAACTTTTTGGTTTACTCTGCCTTACCGGAAAGAATAAAATCAGCAAGTTTGTTTATCTCATAAGTGTCTGGCAAGTGAAATCATGGTATTCCACTTGCCAGATACCCTTTACTTTCCCATAAGCTATTAATAGATAAGTTATTGTCTCCCTGATGCAAACTTCTTTTCCTTTAATGGCAAAGTTGTTTTTGCTTTATCCCAAACTATAATTGCAAGCTTTGTTTTTATAAATGCAACTTGCGTTTATAAAAACAAAACTTGCAATTATATAATCAGAAGTTGCATTTATAGTTTGCGTTAGGTCAAGATGAAGTTTGGTATTAAGGGAAAGCAAGTTTACCCTTAATACAATGAAGGTTATTCATTAATACTTTTAGAGACAGGTAGTAGTAGACAAGACAATGTCCGGCAGAAACTTATATAATCAGCCTGCTTCAAGGAAATAAGAGTGGTAGTAGTAACGGAAGATAATCCTTTAAATCTGTACGCAGTTGTTTTAACGCCTGCTGGATACGGTAATCTATTGTTTTGGGAGATACCCCCAGTGTTTCCGCAATTTCTTTGTAGCTCATATCCCGGAATCGGTGCATCACGAAAGCTTCCCGATAACTTTCGGGTAGTGCTGCGACAGCTCCCTCAATCCGTCTGGTGAGCTCTTCAACCTGATAGTAGTCTGTATCTTGCAGCATTTCCTGCATTTCTTCGTAGAAGCGTGTATCGGCCCGTTGGGTGGCGTCGATATGCGCAAGTTTGTTTAACGCCCTGCGGTACACCATCTTGAAGAGATAGGAATTAAGAGAAGACTCGATAACCAGTGTTTCCCGGTTTTCCCAAATCCATAAAAGAGAATCTTCCACGATTTCTTCTGCATCTTCCAACTCAACAAACCGATGACCATAAGCGCACAGCATCGGATAATATCTCCGAAACAGTGTATCGAACGCTTTCTGATCTCCGCGTTGAACGGCTGATAATAGAAAATCATTGTCTGATTGATAGGTTTCTTTCATGTATTAGTCCTGTATTTCAACTGCAAATATAGCTTTTTTATGAGAAAACAAAGATTTTCTGAAAAAAAATGGTTTTTAGTTTAGGAGTCTTCCGCTTCTCCCTTGTCTTATAATAAAAGGCAATAAAAACAGCATATGGATAATATTGATAAAAATAAGATAGAAGAACTGCTTCCCCGTTATTGTGAAGGACAAGTGACGGAAGCAGAACGTCTGCTGGTCGAAACTTGGATAGATGAATCGGAAGAGAATCGACGGACGGCAAAACAGATTCATGCGCTTTATCTGGCTACGGACACCATTCATGTAATGAAGAAAGTCGATACGGAGAAGGCATTGTCGAGGGTAAAAAGCAGGATGACAGGTAAGAAGAAAACGATGTGGTGGGAATGGGCACAACGTGCGGCAGCAGTTCTGTTCATTCCACTCCTCGTTACTTTGATGGTGCAGCATTGGGGAGGCGGTGAAAAAGAATTGGCGCAAATGATGGAGATAAAGACCAATCCCGGAATGATGACCTCATTGACGTTACCCGATGGTACACTTGTTTTCCTGAATTCAGAATCTACATTAAGTTATCCTTCACGCTTCGACGGAGATACGCGAAACGTAAATTTGCAGGGTGAAGCTTATTTTGAAGTAGCCAAGGATCCGGAGAAGAAATTCATCGTTTCCACTTCCCATCAGTCGCAAATAGAAGTACTGGGAACTCATTTCAATGTAGAAGCCTACGAAAAAGAAAATAGAGTTTCAGCTACATTGGTAGAAGGGAAAATCGGTTTTATCTACAAATGCGATAATGCTTCGAAGAAAGTACTAATGGCTCCCGGCCAAAAACTGGTCTATGACTCGAAAGACAGTAAAGTACAACTTTATGCCACTTCGGGCGAATCGGAAATAGCCTGGAAAGAAGGGAAGATTATATTCAGAAACACTCCCCTGGAAGAGGGGCTGCGAATGTTGGAGAAACGGTATAACGTAGAATTTATCATTAAAAACAACAGGCTGAAAGGAGACTCCTTTACAGGTACATTCACCAACCAACGCCTGGAACGCATTCTTGAATACTTCCAGCTTTCTTCTCAAATCCGTTGGCGTTATCTTGATTCCCCAGATATAACAGATGAAAAGAGCAAGATAGAAATATATTGATTGAATAACCTTAATACAGAAATGCAATGAAAGACAGACCCCCTTAAACAAAAAACATACGGGATGATATTGGCGTATCTTCCCGTATGAAAATCGGTAAATCTTTTTGAGCTTGTTTGGCGACAAGCCTAGATAAACTTTTTATTAACTTTAAGTCATCACAAATTTATGCAAAATTATTTTAGCATCCAATTTTTATGGGTGGTAAAGTCGCTTTGGCTAACCTCAAAAAAAATCCCATTATTTATGAGACTATTGGTTTTATTCCTGGTATATTCTATCGGACTAAGCTATGCGGCCGATAGTTACGCTCAGAAGGCTATGATTAGTATCGATGTCCGCAATCAGCGTGTAGAGGATATTCTGAAAGAGATTGAAGCACAGTCGGACTTTGACTTCTTCTTCAACAACAAGCATGTTGATTTGAATCGCCGTGTGTCCGTCTCGGCTGATAAAAGTAATATTTTTAATGTATTACAAGAAGTCTTTGCCGGTACGAATGTGAAATATTCAGTGTTGGATAAGAAAATTATATTGTCTGTTGAGGTGCAGTCACCGCAGCAGGAAAAGAAAGTAACGGTATCGGGTATGGTGCTGGACGCTCACGGTGAGCCGATAATTGGAGCCAGTGTATTGGAAAAAGGAGTGCAGGGAAACGGAACGATTACGGATATTGACGGTAACTTCAAGTTCTCCGTTTCATCATCGAAAGCACAATTGGATATTTCCTATATCGGTTATCAACCGCAGACTGTTACCGTGCAACCCGGCAAGAATATAAAAATCACTTTACAGGAAGATTCCAAGCAACTGGATGAAGTGGTGGTAGTGGGGTATGGCACGCAGAGCAAAAAGACATTGACCGGTGCTGTTTCTATGGTAAATATGGGAGATGTGGAAATGAATACCGTACCGAATGTATCTCGTGCGTTGGCAGGTAAAGCGGCAGGATTCCGTGTGAATCAAGTTTCCGCACAGCCGGGCGGTGAGGCCAAGTTTCGTATCCGTGGCGAGGCTTCCACTGGAGCTGGCAACGACCCTTTGTTTGTTATCGACGGGTTTCCTGTTTCTTCTTCGGGTAGCTTAGATTCAGGCAATGGTTATTATGAATCCGGCAATATTGATAATGTGTTGGAGTCTTTGAACCCGGATGATATCGAATCGATTTCTGTTTTGAAAGATGCTGCTTCTACAGCCATTTATGGAGCACGTGCCGGTCACGGAGTTGTTCTGATTACTACCAAGCGCGGTAAGAGCCAGAAACCTAGGGTGACTTATTCGGGGATGGGTTCTGTGCAGGTGGCACGTTCCAATTACAAGATGCTTGATACTCGTATGTACATGGATATGTACAACAAACAGCAGTATGAAGAATGGATGAAGCTGAACGGTATGGGCATTTACGAAGGATACGTGGCGAAGCCGGAAAAACCGACTCAATATAAACCGGCTTTCAATAATGACGAAATTTTGTTGGCAAGCGGTACCGATTGGTTGGATGCAGTGATGCGCAACGGTTATACGCAGCAACACAATCTTTCCGTGAATGGCGGTACGGAGAAAACCCGTTATCTGGCTTCCGTCAACTATATGGATCAAGAAGGTATTGTGAAGAATAATGGCGTTAGCCGTTTTTCCGCTCGTTTGAATTTGGATCAGGAACTGAATGAATACGTTTCTTTCGGATTGACTGCCACATACACACAGAACAGATACGATAATGTTCCCTTGGGCGATGGACAGAATGAATATTCCGGCGTGCTGACCGGTGCCATTCAATCCAATCCCACTATTCCTATTTATGATGCGGAAGGAAACTATTATATCGATCCAAAACGACCGTTTGTAGCCAATCCGGTATCGTTGTTGGAAATACAAGACAATACGGTGAAAGACCGTTTGATGGGTTCGGCATTCGTCTCAGTGAAACCTTTGAAAGAACTGGAAGTGAAACTGCAATTAGGGGCCGACCGCAGTTTTCAGAAACGTTCCAGCTACTTGCCTAAAACAACTTTGCAAGGAGCCAATAAGAACGGAAGAGCGGATATTTCGCAATCGACCAACACTACTTATCTGATGGAGTTGACAGCCCAATATGCGAAGAGTTTCGGCAAACATAATGTGAAAGTGATCGGTGGCTATTCGTTCCAGAAATTTAAGAATGATGGTTTTAGTGCCGGCAATTCGGATTTTTTGGTAGACGGGTTTGGTTACAATAGCTTAGGTTCGGGCAATTACAAGAAACCTTCCGTAGGTTCATGGGCTTCTATCAATAGTATTGCTTCGCTGTTTGCCCGTGCCAACTACTCTTATCAGGGAAGGTATTTGCTCGAAGCTACGTTACGTGCCGATGCCGCATCCAATTTTGCACCGGAAAACCGTTGGGGATATTTTCCTTCTGTATCGGCAGGTTGGATGATTAGCGAAGAAAATTTCATGAAAGGGGCTTCCAAGTGGCTCTCTATGTTGAAGTTGAGAGCTTCTTATGGGCAAACAGGTAATTCCAACGTCGGTTATCGCATTTATGACTATTATGAGGTAGGCAAGAACTCTATTATAGGCGGAGCGGAGTCGACGGGAGTATATGCTTCGGATTTGGGAAACAAAAGCATTACATGGGAGACAACGACGGAATTTAACCTCGGAGTGGACTTCGGAATATTCAACAACCGCTTCAAGTTGGCAGCCGAATACTTCAAACGTAAGATAACAGACCTGCTCCGAACGGACAAGCCATTGCCTTTCTATAACGAGATAAACAAAATCGCCGGAAATATAGGAGCCACGCAAAGTCAGGGTGTGGAAATCACTCTGAATACAGTGAATATTGTTACAAAAGATTTTGAGTGGGATACCACATTGACCTTGTCACATTATAATGACCGTTGGCTGAAACGCGACCCGAACTGGAAACCGAGAGCTTATGAGAAAGAAGACGACCCGATACGTGCGTGGTGGGAATATGAAGCAATCGGCATCCTGCAACCGGGCGAAAAGGCTCCCGAAGCACAAAAAGACTTGGTACCGGGTATGATGAAACTGAAAGACCAAGATGGAAACGGTGTATTGGGAGATGAAGATAAAGTGTATATGGGTAATGGCGACCCGAAAATCATTTATGGTCTGAACAACTCGTTCCGCTACAAAAACTTCGACCTGAATATTTACTTCTACGGTGAAGCGGGCAGGAAGCGCGGAACCAGCTATTACGAAGGATGGACACGCATGGATAACGGCATCAACGTTTCTACTTATGCATTGAAAGCATTCAACAGCAACAACCTTTCTGCTACAGATCCTACTTATGTAAGAGGTGGAAACGGTTGGGGCGATTATTATGTGAAATCTATCTATTATGTTCGTTGCGGAAGTATAACATTGGGATATAAAGTGCCGATCAGTCAAAAGATCGTGAACAATCTTCGGGTATACGTAGATGTGAACAATCCGTTTGTGATTACCAACTGGACAGGTCTGGATCCTGAAACGGATAACGGAACATTCGCATATCCGAATGTGACTTCTTATAATTTCGGTGTATCAATCTCTTTCTAATAAGTCGTAAATATGAAAAGGATAATTTATACAGCAATAGCAACACTCTTGTTTCTTGTTTCGTCTTGTACGTTGGAACAAGAAGTCTACAATAAAATAAACCCGGGAATGTTCCCGCAAAACGCTGAAGATGTAAATGCGCTGGTCAATGCGAGCGCCTATCACGTGTTCTCCCCGTGGGGGATTTTTGAAGTGGCGGCAGGTTATGTGACGACTTCGGAAATGGTGACTGATTATGTGGAGAATACATGGGGATGGACTACCGTATACAATTCATACGAAGCCAACGACTGGCACATCGACGGAGATTACCGCCGCGTGTATGACTACTCCCAATACTTGGCTTCCATGACGCTGACGATGGAACGTATCAAGAATGTAAATATGGATGAAACACTGAAAGCTCGTTATATGGCAGAGTTGAAATGCGGACGCGGCTTTCTTGCTTTCCTGATGTATGACATGTATGGTCCGATACCTATTGCCGATTTGGAAACGTTGCAGAAACCGGAAGCGGAGATTGTCATCCCCCGCTTGTCTGAAGAAGCGATGCGTGAATACATTGTTACTAATCTGAAGGAAGCGGCTGATATATTACCTTATAAATATGAAGATACGGATTACGGACGTTTCACGAAAGGGCTTGCCAACACACTGTTGTTGAAGTTTTATATGATGACCAGGCAGTGGGACGAAGCGGAGAAAATAGGACGTGAACTGACCAAATCAGAATACGGTTATAAACTGGTAAACGATTATCATTCTTTGTTTTCTCTATCCGGAGAAAAGAATTCGGAAGTCATCTTTTCTTGTGTAGCCGAAGCTGGTGTAATGGAGCAAAAATGGTTTGCACACGTATTGACATCTGATTATCCTGTTCCAGCCGGAATGGCAGTGACGGCATGGGGAGGATACAAAATATCATGGCCTGCCTACGAATCATTTGATCCTAAAGATAAAAGACGGGAAAGAATTATCGGCGAGTATACCGGTACGGAAGGTGTATATCACAGTCGGGCTACCGACCGTGACGGGGGGACAACTGGTGTACTCTTTTATGGCGCAATCCCGGTGAAGTATAAAATCGAAGGAGTGATAGGAGAACTGTGTGAAATAGATATGCCAATCTACCGTTATGCTGACGTATTGACCTTACTTTCGGAAGCAATTGTCCGCAATGGAAATAGTATCACTCAGGAAGCGGTTGGTTTATTGAATCAGGTACGTGTAACCCATGGCGGACTGAAAGCCTGGCAATTGAGTGATTTCGCTTCCGTAGATGATTTCCTGGACAAGTTGTTGGATGAACGTGGGCATGAGTTCTATTTTGAAGGTGTACGTAGACAGGATTTGATCCGTCATGGCAAATTCATAGAAGCGGCACTTGCCAAAGCAAGATTTGCCGGTCAGCCGACAGGTAAAATCGAAACGAAAGTGGACGGGCAATATAAATATGAGAAGTTCCCGTTGCCTACTCATTTGATTACTGAAGGACAAGGTCTTATAGTTCAAAACCCCGGTTATTAAAAAATGGATAGTATTATGAAACATTTATTATATAGTCTGGTAGGTATTTTGTTACTTGCCGGATGCAAAGAGGACAAGTATAATGTGATTGTTCCCATGTCGGATATTTATCTGAGTGCGCCTCAGGATGGAACGACTATTGATTTGAATGATTTATCAACCGATGAATATAACTTCTCTTGGGATAAGTCTTTGGAGAAAGGTGCCAAACTAATTCTTTGTGCTACAAGAGACTTTAAAAATCCGGTGAAGGTCGATGCAGGTAAATCGACTTCTTTTACCATGTCCGTATTGGCTGCCGATCAATATTTCTCCCGGTTAGGAATAAAAGCCGGTCAGGAAGCGCTATTATATTGGACTGTCAAAGAGACGGGAAATACTACGGCTGCCGCTTCAGATGTACGCACGATTTATGTAAAACGTATGTCTACCAAATTGTTGCTGCCTGAGGATATGACAGAGATTGCTTTGGCTGAAGATAAACCGGAAACTGCCGTACAGTTTGAATGGGATACGGAAGGAATGGCGGAATCAACTTCGTATTCGCTCTGTCTGTCACTTGATCCTGAAATGAAACAGACTGTGGCCGAGCAAAGTGTAGGTGTCGTAAAAGGCAAATCTTCTCTGACTCACGAAGAACTTCAGACATTACTCGATGAACTTTCTATCAAACGTTGGACATCCAACACTATATACTGGAATGTGAAGACTGACGGCGGACAACTGGTGTCACGTTCTTCCGGAGTATTGAATATGACGGAAATGATGCGCTTCATTGACGTTCGCGGTGATGAGAAAATAACCTATCGTGTGGCACGTATTCCTTATAGTGACGGGACCTCACTGGTTTGGCTGGCGGATAATCTGCGGACGACCAAGTATCCTGACGGAACCGACATTGAAGCAAATAACTATAAGGATACACCGGCATCCCTTGGAGAAGGAAGGGTGAAAGCATACGGAGTTCATTATCATTATGACATTCGCGACAGGATAGCTCCTGCAGGATGGCGTCTACCGACTATGCAGGAATATAAGACTCTGTTTATCGAAGCTGGGATGGCCGAAGGGCAATGGAATGTATTGAAAGACCCTGAATATTATGAGTCAGTGAAAGGGCAGGCTCATCTGAATGACTGGAAATTCAATTTGTGCGCTTCCGGTCAGTGGGTGGAACCGAATGTTAATAATCATACCACGCAATATTGTTATTTGTTGGTGACTGATAATGCGGAGCATGGATGTATGCTTCATGACGGAGGGGCGACATTGTGGACTCCCTGGACAACGGGAGCTCCTGCACGTTTTATCTTCAATGAAAATTAATCAGGTGAAAATTAAAAGTATATCAATCATGTTAATCAATATAAAGAAAACTATGACCCTATTATCTACCTTATTATTAGGTATTATGTGTAGCTTTTGCTCTGATACGATAGATGTGTATGCAGGACAGTATGGAGAGGAAGAGGGTACGAATGAACCGGAAACTCCGGAAGTTGTAGGTAAAATCATGCATATCGATCCATTGAGAAATCCCGATAGAGGATTTCATTTGGAATGCAATCTGCTTGCCGATGAGATGAAGAGTCCGTATAATGAATATGAGGTCTACGGTGAGGACTTATATACGAAGAAAATAGAGCAGTTCGATGCGAAAGGTGATGATCTGACTCTTGTACAGCAATATATCTATTTAACAAAGTGGGTGAGTAAAGACCTTGACGATGAGGCTTTGAATAATATCCGCAAGGTGTTTGAGTTGATGAAAGTGCAGGGATATAAGGCAATCCTTCGTTTCGCATACAATCATGCGGGATTGAATACTTCCGGTGGTGAATCCAAACAATGGATTCTCAGACATATTGAACAACTGACTCCTTTGTTGAATGAATATATCGGTCAGATCGCTACGGTGCAAGTTGGTTTTATCGGTGCTTGGGGAGAGTGGCATACGTCTCCGTTGGTGAATGATCAGGATGCAAAAAATGCAATTGTCAGTGCGTTGCTAAGGGCTTTGCCTGTTCCGTATTGTGTAGAAATGCGTTATCCGAACCATAAGAAAGCACTGACATTGGAGCAAGAAGAATATCGCGGACGTATCGGTTATGCGAACGATTATTTTACGGCCGGTGAACATTCTCACGCACCGGGCAATGATTTTGTTCCTAATACGGATGATTATAAGCAGATAACAGAAGAAGTAAAAGCGAATAACTTCTATATGAGTGGTGAAATCCCTTATGATGAAGATACTGAATGGGGATTGTCCGCACTGATTACTCCGATGAAGTCATTGCGTATTTTGCGTGAGCACCGTTATTCGGCTTTTGATGTGACACAGAATTTTGCTTTGAATATCATGAGCTGGAAGCAAGTGAAAGTATATCCGTCTTTATTGAATGATAATAACATTCTCTTTGATGAGAGTTACTTTAAGGATGCCGAAGGCAATGACGTAGTCCGTTCATTCTATGAATTTGTGCGCGACCATTTGGGCTATCGTCTGAATCTCCAAAGTGAATCGAAAGTAGAGGCAAAGGATGGAAATCTGGAATATGACCTGACGATAACCAATACAGGATTTGCTACGGTGATTAACCCGAAAGAGGTTTATTTAGTGCTTGTTTCCGGTGACGGTCAGGTGGTAAAAGAGATAAAACTGGATGTAGAGCCGAAAAACTGGATTCCTTCTACCAATGAAGAACCGAATAAGGCGGCGGAGTATTCCATAAAAGGAAGTACGGCTACCGGATTGAGCGGGACATATAAGGTAGGAATCTGGATGCCGGAGAAAGTTGACGATTTGAAATACAATCCGGTTTATGCCATAAAGTTTGCTCTGACAGAGAAACTGACTCATTGGTATGATGATGCAGGAAAGTATGCCGTGAATATTTTTGGTGAGGTTACATTCTGATAAAGATTGATGAATACTCCGGTCGGACGGATAAACTTTAGTGAGGCCGACCGGAGTATTTAATATTTATGATATAGTTTGAATGAAGATGAATAAAAATCGAAATAAGGTATTTATTATACTTAACTTAATTGTATCATTTTTTATTTCTGCCTGTTCCGCCCCCACGGAACAGGTTAAAATAGAAAATGGCACTTTTAATATCAACGGGAAAGATGTGCAACTGATTTGCGGAGAAATGCACTATTCCCGTATTCCACGCGAGTATTGGCGTGACCGTCTGCATAGGGCACGTGCAATGGGGTTGAACACTGTCTCTGCCTATGTCTTCTGGAATTTCCACGAACGGCAGCCGGGTGAGTTTGACTTCAGCGGGCAGGCGGATATAGCCGAATTTGTACGTACTGCACAAGAAGAAGGTTTGTATGTCATTCTTCGTCCCGGCCCATACGTGTGTGCAGAATGGGATTTTGGCGGCTATCCTTCATGGCTTCTGAAAGAGAAGGATCTGGTTTATCGCAGCAAAGACCCTCGTTTCTTGTCCTATTGCGAGCGATATATCAAGGAACTCGGCAAGCAACTGTCCCCTCTGACTATCAACAATGGCGGTAATATTATCATGGTGCAGGTAGAAAATGAATACGGTTCGTATGCGGCAGATAAAGAATACCTCACGGCTATCCGTGATATGCTTCAGGAAGCCGGATTCAATGTTCCGTTGTTCACCTGTGACGGTGGCGGACAAGTGGAAGCCGGACATATTGACGGTGCATTGCCTACTTTGAACGGTGTATTCGGCGAAGATATATTTAAGATTGTAGACAAATATCATCCGGGTGGTCCGTACTTTGTGGCGGAGTTTTATCCGGCCTGGTTTGATGAATGGGGAAAACGCCATTCATCCGTTGCCTATGAGCGTCCTGCCGAACAATTGGATTGGATGTTGAGCCATGGCGTATCTGTCAGCATGTATATGTTCCACGGGGGAACAAATTTCTGGTACATGAACGGTGCTAATACCAGCGGTGGATTCCGTCCCCAACCTACCAGTTACGATTATGACGCTCCGCTTGGAGAATGGGGTAACTGCTATCCGAAATATCATGCATTCAGAGAAGTGATTCAGAAATACCTGCCCGAGGGGACTGTATTGCCGGAAGTGCCTGCCGATAATCCGACCACCACTTTCGCTACAGTCGAATTAAAGGAAAGTGCTCCGTTAGCTACGGCATTTCATCAGACGATACAATCGGAAGAGATTTTATCCATGGAAGATGTAGGAGCCGATTTCGGATATATCCACTATCAGACTACAATCAATACACCGGGAAAACAGAAACTGATTATTCAGGATTTGCGTGATTATGCCGTTATCCTGGTAGACGGCAGACAAGTGGCTAGTCTTGACCGCCGTTATAATCAGAACAGCACGACACTGGACATTCATAAAGTTCCCGCTACGCTCGAAATTCTGGTTGAAAATACCGGACGTGTCAATTATGGCCCCGATATCCTTTTTAACCGTAAAGGGATTACAAGTCAGGTGCTTTGGGGAAATGAAAAATTGACAGGCTGGTCCATCACCCCGCTTCCACTTTATAAAGAAGAGGTATCTTCTCTGGCTTTCGGAAAAGAAATCAAAGGCGTTCCGGCATTTCACAGGGGAACGTTCATGATAGAAAAAGAAGGCGATTGCTTTGTTGATATGAGCCAGTGGGGTAAAGGGGCTGTTTGGGTAAACGGTAAATCGTTGGGACGTTTCTGGAATGTCGGCCCTCAACAGACCCTCTATATACCTGCTCCCTGGCTGAAAACAGGCGAGAATGAGATTGTTGTTTTCGAAATGGAAGATACGGGAAAGAGGAGCTTACGGGGATTGGATAAACCGATCCTTGACAGTTTGGGCGTGGATAAAAACAAGCCGGAGAAACAGCTGCGCAATCAGACAGGCAGTCCGATTCTGGAAGAAGGAGATATTTTGCTGAAAACCACCTTAACGGAGACGAACGACTGGCAGCAATTTGATTTGCCGGTTGTGAGCACTTTGCGCCATTTCTGCATTGAAACACTTTCTTCATATACGGAAGACAACCAGGCATGCATCTCGGAAGTTGACTTGTTGGATGACAAGGGACAGGCGGTTGATAAGACCAAATGGGAAGTTGTTTATGTAAGCAGCGAGCAGGCAGAGAAGAATCTGGGTGTGGCGGAGAACTTGTTCGACGGGGATATTTCTTCATTCTGGCATACTGATCCGGCAACGGAATCCGGACAGCCACACTGTATCATTATTGACTTAAAGGAAATCTATAAAATATCAGCCCTTCGTTTCAAAGTCCGTAAAGGTTCTTTCTTGTCAGGGAAGGTAAAAGAGATAAATGTATATGGTCGTCCGCAATTTTTCTTGTTTCATTGATTTACTTGTTTCATAGATTAAAAATGTACATGAGATGAGAAATATGATTTCTATTTGCTATCTTTGGCAAATCTAAAAAAACACGATTATGAACATACGTATTTTGATAACCTTATTAATTGGAGTGACTTTGTTTTGTAGCTGCCGGCCTAAGCAGTTGCCTGTAAATTCTTTGGCGGAGCGTGTAACGGAAGGAACTTCGAAAGATCGGATTCTTTTTCAGGTGATACCGCAACAGGATAATCTGTCTGAAGACTATTTTGAGATAACGCCCAAAGACGGCAAAGTCCTGATAACCGGAAATTCCAATTTGTCATTGGCAACGGGGTTAAACTGGTATTTGAAGTATGTGGCAGGTATTCACCTTTCCTGGAATAATCCAACGCAAAAGTTACCGGAAGTATTGCCTCTTCCCACGGAGAAAATCCGTCAGAAGACGGATATGAAGCACCGTTACTATCTGAACTATTGCACCTATTCCTACTCTACAGCCTTTTGGGATTGGGCACGTTGGGAGAAAGAAATCGACTGGATGGCCATGCACGGAATCAATATGCCTTTGAGTGTCACAGGGATGGAAGTGGTATGGTATAACCTCTTGAAACGGGTGGGATATACCACGGAAGAGATTAATAAATTCATTTCCGGTCCCGCCTTTATGGCTTGGTGGCAGATGAATAACTTGGAAGGGTGGGGCGGCCCTAACCCCGACAATTGGTATCGGCAACAGGAAGCACTTCAAAAGAAGATCGTATCCCGTATGCGGGAACTGGGCATCGAACCTGTATTTCCCGGATACTCAGGAATGGTTCCTCGTAACATCGGTGAGAAACTGGGGTATCAGATTGCCGATCCAGGCACCTGGTGCGGATTCCCTCGTCCGGCTTTCCTCTCCACAGAAGACGAACACTTCGATTCCTTTGCAGCTATGTACTATGAAGAGTTGGAGAAACTCTATGGAAAGGCCAACTATTATAGCATGGATCCCTTCCATGAAGGTGGCAATACGGAAGGGGTGGATTTGGCGAAAACAGGTACCTCTATCATGGCAGCTATGAAAAAGGCGAATCCCGAAGCCGTGTGGGTGATTCAGGCTTGGCAAGTCAATCCACGTCCGGCGATGATTGATACCTTGAATGCCGGCGATATGATAGTGCTCGATTTATATAGCGAGAAACGTCCTCAATGGGGCGATCCGGATTCGGAGTGGTGCCGGGAGAAAGGTTTCGGCAAGCATGACTGGTTTTATTGTATGTTGCTCAACTTCGGTGGAAATGTGGGCTTGCATGGCCGGATGGACCAACTCGTCAACGGATACTACGATGCCCGCGCACATGCCAATGGAAAAACAATGCGTGGGGTAGGTACAGTGCCCGAAGGAATAGAAAACAACCCGGTGATGTTTGAACTTCTTTATGAGTTGCCCTGGCGTGAACAGCGGTTCTCTTCCGACAAATGGCTGCAAGCATATCTGCAAGCCCGTTATGGTGGTGAAGTACTGCCGGAAGTGGCGGAAGCCTGGCGCACCTTACAACATACAGTCTATAATGCCCCGAAAAACATTCAGGGAGAAGGCACTATTGAGTCTTTGCTATGTGCCCGTCCGGGATTTCACCTCGACAGGACATCGACATGGGGATCGGCAAAACTTTTCTATTCTCCCGATTCCACGGCAAAGGCTGCCAATCTATTACTTGCAGTAGCCGACCGGTATAAAGGAAACAACAACTTTGAATATGATCTGGTGGATATCGTACGTCAGAGTAATACAGATAAAGGTAATGCATTGCTCGAAGACATCTTCCAAAGTTATGACCGTAAAGACAAAGAGAATTTCCGGAAGCAGACACAGCAATTCCTTGAGCTCATCTTGTCGCAAGACAGTTTATTGTCTATCCGGAAAGAGTTCTCCGTATCTTCTTGGCTGGCTGCCGCACGTTCTTTAGGTACTACCGACGCAGAAAAGAAACTCTACGAATGGAATGCATCCGCGTTAATCACAGTGTGGGGAGACAGCATCGCTTCCAATCAGGGTGGTTTGCATGATTATTCTCATCGTGAATGGAGTGGTCTTTTGAAAGATTTGTATT
>OGJZ01001822.1_pt1 | contig 17697 bp, 16 predicted proteins | sample 1572321 | NCBI WGS metagenome assembly OGJZ01 (sample SAMEA2582086, study PRJEB24529) | metagenome | biome: Human gut stool | place: China | collected 2011 | reverse complement strand
AAGCCAATAAAAACAGTTCCGGCTGGATGGCCTTCTAGTGAATCTGGTCCAGCCACACCTGTCAGACTGACAGCCAAGTCGCTTTCAGTCAGCTTTCTAGCCTGCTCTGCCATTTTCCCAGCCGTAAAAGCTGAAACAACGCCATGCTTCTCCAGGTCTCCCAGCGGAATGTCCAGCATCCGGCTCTTTTCCTCCATGCTATAGGTGACGAAGCCACCTGAAAAAATGGAGGAGGCTCCAGCAAAATCGGCCAAGGTTGCTTGGAAGAGACCTGCTGTCAGACTCTCTGCTGCTGAAATCGTCTTTCCTTGACTCTTTAGCAAGTCAAAAGCCACTTGAGCCAGCGAATTGTCATCCCCATAACCATAGAAAATCTCTGACAGAGACTGGTCTTCAAAAGTCTTATGTGACAAAATTTCCTTTTCCACAGCCTCAAACTTGGTGTCAGCTTCTGCCTGACTCAAGGCCTTTGTGGACAGTCGTAGCGTAACCTCCCCTGTCTTTGCATAAGGAGCAATGGTGGGGTCACTCTGCTGATCAATCATCTCTGACAAAACAGTTACTAGCTGACTCTCGCCGATACCAAAGAAGCGCAGCACTCGTGAGTACAATTTCTGGCCTGTGGATAAGAGAGGCACCAGCTCATTATTGACCATGGGTTTGAGCTCACTAGGTGGACCGGGTAGGACTACATAAGTCACTCCATCAACTTCCAATATACCGCCAACGGCTAAACCAGTCGCATTTGTTAACGGAGTAGAGCCTTCAACCAGCTGGGCCTGACGCTCATTATTGGGCGTTCGAGCATAATCTGGTCGGCTGGCAAAAAAACGATCCAACTTTTCCACAGCATCAGGGTCGAAACTCAACTCTCGACCTAAAAACTTAGCCAAGGTCTGCTTGGTCAAATCATCCTCTGTTGGCCCCAAGCCTCCTGTCAGAATAATCAGATTACTTCGTCCTTTTGCAATCTCTAGGATTGAGAGGAGACGACTTTCATTGTCCCCCACAGCTGTCTGAAAATAGACATCAATCCCCAGACTCGCTAGTTTTTCAGATAAAAATTGGGCATTGGTATTGACAATCTGACCCGTCAGAATCTCTGTGCCCACAGCAATAATTTCTGCTTTCATAGAACCTCCTACCTTACTATTCGGAATTGGCTTTATTTTATCACAAAAACAAGCAAAAAAGTTGATTTTCATTTTAAGAAGTTAAATAGTTTGTCAACTTGCTTGACAGACTTGTCAACATGTTGTGGAAAACTTTTGAAAAGTTATCTGTTATGGAGAATAACTGTATTGTTAGGGAAATGCTATTGGCAAATGGTTTCATTATTTTTATAATGAAGATGAAAAAAAGGAAATCATCTAAATATTTTAATTTAAAGAAAGGAGACCATTATGAAAATTTCTCAAGTTCTCAAGGATATTCGTCAACAAAATCAACTCACTCAGGAGGCCTTGGCGGAAAGGCTCAAAGTTTCCCGCTCCGCCATTGCCCGCTGGGAAAGCGAAAAAGGTATCCCCGATATTGGAAATCTCATCGCTATCAGTCGGGAGTTTGATATCAGCCTGGACATACTCATCAAGGAGGATGAGCGCTTGGAGAAAAAGGTCATCGAAGACAGTAAGGCCAAGAAATGGCATTATTTAGTCATCCTCTACCTTTTTTCCATCTTGGTTTATATTGGTGTCTTTGCTTACTTCCACCATATCTTTATGGCTGGCTTCCTCGTCTCTACCCTCTTCATGCTTTTCTACGAGCTTCGGATCTTTATAAAGGAAAAGATTTGGATGCAGAAAGGATAACTAAATAAAATTCCTTGGATGTTAGAAAACCAAGGAATTTTTTCTATGAAACAAGGAATATAGTCGCACTATTATGAAAATTATGAAAGAGAACAGACAAGCAAAGATTGCGTTCGCTTTTTACATATAAGACAGCAAAGAAAAAAGAGGAAAGTAAAACTGCAGCTACCTTTGACAAATGAGCTCAATCAAGATCAGATTTGTGTAACATCAATAATAATATCAACTTGTTTAAACACATTGGGATCATGAGTGGCAAAAATTACAACCGTATCTGGTGCAACCAGACTTAACAATAACTCTATAATAGCTTGGCCGGTCTGCCGATCAAGCGCTCCTGTCGGCTCATCAGCCAAAATAATCTTGGCTTTTTTGAGCAAGAGTCGGGCAACCGAAACACGCTGAGCCTGACCACCTGAAAGTTCATAAATTTTAGAGTTAAGGAATGACTCATCCAGTCCTACTTTCATTAAAGTAGTAGCCACTTCTGCTTTACCTGCTAACATTTTTAGATTATCCCAGACTGTCTCCTCTTCCACCAAAGCATAGTTTTGAAAAACATAACCCAGATAGTTTTTAAAATAATCTCTTTCTTTCATAGCCCAAATATCTTGATTATTCAGTAAGACCTTGCCATTATTAGGCTTTTCTAGACGGGCGATTGCATTTAATAACGTTGTTTTTCCTGAACCTGACGGCCCAATCAGAGCAAATGTTTTTACATAGACATTAGACAAACTTTGTATTTCAAAAATTTATTGGAACTTTTGTCTTTATGCGTTTGTCGTGTCATCATAAATTATTTTTTAAACGCTTCGTATAGTTTTTTATAGAACTCTTTCTTTTCTTTTTTTTGATTATTAAACTCTTTTTTGCCGTAATCAAAATTCGCTACTGAAAATCCCTTGCCATCATCAGAAAAAGTGAAGAATTCTATCCCAATCAATTTATTATTTTTAGCATCTACTACAGTAGTTCCTAAATTATTGTTAAATTGTTTAACTTCTTCTTCACTAACTCCAAATCCCATAGCAGTGCCATCTGCAATAATATTTGAAAATACTTCTTCTGAAGATGCTACTTCTTTGACAGATATTAGATAGACAGCATCTTCTGTTTCTACTTGCCTTATCTTATCCCATCTTTCGGTATCATTCGAAGAGATTGTATAGACTGTTAAATCCACCGAAGGTTTATTGGGATTTTCTTTTTTAATCACTTGTTTGCCAATTAAGACGATTGCTAGTACTCCAATGACTAGTAGCAAACTAATATAAATTTTCTTTTTCATGCCCGACTTCCTATATCTTTTATGTCAACGATAACATCAACTTTACTATATACAGCTGGATCATGTGTTGCTATAATAACATAATTATTCTTAGCTGCTTCACTCAATAATAAGTTGATGATTTCATTCCCAATCTCACTATCCAAGGCTCCTGTAGGTTCATCCGCTAAAATAATTTTACGCGGTTTCATTAACATTCTTGCAATAGCTACACGCTGAGCCTGTCCCCCAGACAATTCATATATTTTATGTTTTAAATAGTCCCTAGAAAGACCTACTTTTTCAAGCATCTCAGATATAATCTTTTTGTCTTTATTGAGGAGTTTTAAATTATCATATACTGTTTTGTTTTCTATCAAAGAATAATTTTGGAATACATACCCAATAGTATTTTTAAAATAGGTTCTTTCTTTGATTTTCCAAATATCCTGTTTATCAACTAACACTTTTCCACTGTCAATTTTTTCTAGCCTTCCTATAATGTTTAGCAAGGTACTTTTACCTGAACCCGAACCGCCAATCAAGGCGTAGCTTTTCCCAGCTTCAAAGGTTAAATTTAAATCTGTAAATATTTCTTTTGAGCCATATTTTTTTGTAACATTCACAATTTCAATTGTCATTAGTCATCCCCTTTTAGAATTTGAGTGTATCTATCAGATAATTTTCTGAAACTCATTATTATTGACATCATTAAAACCATTAAAGAAGCAAGACCAATATACAATAACTCTATTTGTCCTGTCATGATAAATGTCAATAAGATAACCATTATAATCGTTATCATAAAATATTTTAGACTTGAAATGGCCATACCTGTTTTCGATAGACCTAAAATGATTTTTTTGACATAGTCATTCTGTTTTAAGGCAACAAACATTTGAGCATATTGATAAATGAGTAGAAATACAATTCCACAAATAATTATTTGCAGTATTTTTGAAAGGAGAATTTGGTGCTCTAAAGATTGAATATTAAGTTTCACAGTTTGGTAAACCTCGACTGGATTGATTGAAAAATTCAAACTAGTACTCAAATCGTTGATTTCCTTAATTGCTTCTGGACTAAAAAGTGAGTTATATATGATATTGCTTGCCAAAATAAAATCGTTAGTTTCTATCATTTTATCAGTATCTAATACAACCACTATATTACTCTTACTATTTGTCACACTTTCCAAAGGTAGATTATCTTTATTTTCAGGGACACTACTGCCATTTTCATTGAAATAGAAAAATTCTTGCCCATCAGGAATGACTTGCACCGTAAGATCATCTTTTGTATAGTTTGTACCAGTAAATTGTTCTGCTACAACCGTATTCTCGATTGATGCCTTATTCTCTTTAAATTTATTAGGAATATAGATGGTTGCTATTTTATTATCTAAAATACGATAGTTTGTTCCATTAACTTTATTTTGTACCTTAGCACCTGTTTGATTGATATAAACCAGCTCTTTATTAACCTCTGGATTCGTTATCCCATCACTTTTTAATTGCTTAGAAAAATCTTCTGTAACATGAGAAGTTTTCATAAAATCTGGAACATAGGCTGAAGATGATTTGATATATATAAAATCCAGTTTTTTTAAGGCTTTAGCAATCTCTATATACTTAGCTCCTGAGTCATTTGCTTCTTCTCCATTAGTAACAGATTCATTTTCAATACCCAAAAACTCTAGTCTTTTCCAGTCTTTTACTGCACTCCATGGTTCTAAATGCTTTATCTGTATATTTATCTTTGATTGACTAGCCTTTGTTTCCCGTAAAAAGACTCCTGAAACAACTATTATGCTAGAAATAACCGCAAGCCATACGATAAAAATGAGGCTGTTTTTGGCCTTATTTTTTATAATTTCAATAGGCTTTTCAACCTGAATCGTCAGCCAAAATAAAACAAAGGTGATGAGATCAATGATTTGAAAAATTATAAAATTGGTTAGAAGTAGAGAGAAGAATAACTTGGAACTATAGGTGAAGAGACCACTCCCCAGAAAAGAGCCATAGAAAACCATCAATAAAGCAACTAAAATCAGCTCAAAAGTAACAGAAATTAAGTAATCCTTTTTTAGGTTATACATAGGTAATCCTAAAGAACGTCTTATCACCCCTTCTTTAATCTTTCTCGCTCTAACAACAAATAAAACAACTAATAAGGTTAAGTAAATTGAAATCATTAACAAAAATCTTAAAGAGCCAGTAAATTGTATCATTCCTCCCATATACCAAGGGTAAGCCATATATACTACTTGCAGACCTGTAGACGTAAGTTTTTTTAAACCATTTGAATCTATTTCCCCTAGAGTATAGTACATCCCTGTTATCGGTATAGACTTTAATTGTTCATGGCTGGCATCATCAAGATTTATATAAGTCAACTGTCCTGAATTCTGAACCACCGGCTTGTATATTTTAACTTTTTTCTCTTCTGATAGGCCACTAATCATTTGATATATTTCTTCATTAGAAAGATTGCTTTTCCCTTGAATGGAGAAGGCACCATCAATTGGTAAAGGTATTGGTTTTTGAGTATCACTAATACTAACCAGACCAATGGCAGCAATTAAGCAAAAAAAGAGTCCTATAACACCTAATTTTAATTTCATAAGCTCCTACCTATATTATAAAAGACCCTATAATATTATTGGGTCTTCCAACTTTCATAAACTATTGTTAAAATTTAAAGTAGTTCCAATGTGCATTTAATCGAACATCATTCCAACTTTTTGTTGAACTTGACATTGCCCATCCATATTTTTGAGAATCAGATGACTTAACAGTTCCCCAAAGATTAGTTATCGAAGATTTTGAACCAATATTATTCGGAGATTTAACATAGTAATTAGAATAACCATAGTTATCATTCACACCATAATTCCATTCATCAATAATCGGATATGGGGCTGGATATGCTACTTCTGCACTAACGATACTAGTCATAGTAGTTAGCCCAAAACCTAAAGAAACTGTAGCTAATAAAGCTAATGTTTTATTTTTAATTCTTATTTTCATAACTACACTCCTATATTGAATATTTTATAGTTTTTAGAGAATATTTTACCTTTCCAATTTATAGCTTAGCTAGTCACAATCAACGACCCCTTGGTCTCACCTCCTTTAATTTTATAGATTCTAATTTTTAAATATATATATATTTAATCTTTGCCTACTTTTTTGAATTATTTAGTCCATTGGACTCGCCACTTTCCTATGTTATTCACTTTACCCCCATGGCCACCACCACGGAAACACACTTGTAGTAACTATTAACGCTACTGCCAGTAAAATTAAATTGTACATTATTTTTTTCATATTTGCCCTCCCTTTTATTTAATGATATACTATTTTAAAACGCTTTCTCAAAACGTAGCTTTTAGTAACATTTTCAAAGAAGGTTCTTATGCGCTGGGATTATGGAAAAATCTATAAAGAAATTAGGAAATCAAAAGGGTTGACTCAAGAAGAAATTTGTGGGGATTTTTTAGCTCGCTCAACTTTGGCACGAATTGAAAGCGGGCAAGTCGTGCCAAAGTTCGATACCATGATTTTTTTACTTCGCCAGATAGATATGACACTAGAAGAATTTAAATATATTTGTGATTATTATCAACCTAGTCAACGGCAGAAAATTTTAAATTCTCTGTATAACCAAGGTGAGTCTATTGTAGGGACGAAAAGCTTGTTACAATTGAAGAGAGAATGCGAGGCATATCTATATAAACATTCCGATATTCCGATTAAACATGCTTTAGATATCATCAATATTACTATTCATCTGAGACAAAATGGAATTTCTGAGACAAAAGAAATTAATGCTACTACCAATAAAATTTGGGCGTATTTAGAGAAACAGGACACTTGGTATGAAAGCGATTTTCGACTTCTTTCTACTATCCTTTATTTCTTCCCTTTAGAAAATATCAAACAATTTACCCAAAAGATTTTAAATAGCATAAAAAAATACCAATCATTTCGCTATGGGAATAATCTACAAATCGGACTCTTAGTCAACCTTTCTACCATCTATCTTTATAATGGATTAAAGAGAGAATGCGCTGAAATTACTAAATACATTTACGATTTGTCAAAAAAAGAAAAACATTATGATTCCCTCGGGCTTTCACAGATTCGACTTGGAATTTGCAAAAATGATAACGAATTAATAAAAAAAGGGATTGCTCTACTACAACTTGCCGATGAAAAAGAGCTAGTAAAATCTCTAAAAGAAGAAATTGAAAAATACCGTTGAGAATCTTTCTCAAACGGTATTTTTATGTGGATTAAAGTCACAATCATTTTCATGGTCATTGATGAGGCCAGCGGCTTCTAGGAATGAATAGACACAAACAGGACCGACAAATTTGAAGCCTTGCTTTTTCAGCGCCTTGGACATAGTTTCTGACAGCTCTGTCTTGGCTGGCGCTTCCTTGTAGTCCAGAATTTCATTGTCAATCGTTTTGAAATCTACAAAGGACCAGATATAGTCATTAAAAGAGCCAAACTGCTTTTGAACAGCTAAAAAAGCTTGGGCATTAGCCCTGGTCGCATAGATTTTCATCTTATTGCGGATGATATCAGGATTATTTAAAAGAGCATCCAGATCCGCATCCGTCATCTGAGCAATTTTCTGGGCATCATAGAAATGAAAAGCTTCCCGAAAAGCCTGGCGTTTATTCAGAATGGTCTCCCAAGAAAGTCCAGCCTGATAGGTCTCCATGCAGAGCAATTCAAATAATTTATGATCATCATGGAGGGGCTTGCCCCACTCCTCATCATGATAGGCTACATACAAGGGATTGTTCATTTTTACCCAGCCGCAGCGTTTAGTCATAACTTTCTCCTATTTCACCAACATCTTAAGAGCAGACTTGATATAGTTTTCTGCTGTATCCGTCGTGCCTTCAAAGAATTTCTTGATTTTCTTGAGCTCAGCAGCCTTATAGCCCAAAGCCAGCATGGCTTCCATAGCTTCTTCCAGCTCCTGATTATCCGCAGTCTGGACGGGTGCCTTACTTTCTGACGAACCATCCTCCGCCACTACCTTGCCTTCCAAGTCTAGCACCATCTGCTGGGCTGTCTTCTTGCCAATTTTAGGAAACTTGGTCAGGTAGGTGATGTTTTTTTGCTCAATAGCTTGTACTAAGCCAGCATTATCATCCGCCGCAATGATAGCCAGGGCAGACACTGGGCCAATACCTGAGACTGAGATCAAGCTGAGAAAGAGTTGCTTCTCCTCCTCGGTCGCAAAACCATATAAGAGCTCCGCGTCTTCTCTCACCACCTGGTGAACATAGACCTTGGCTTCCTGATGGAGATGTCCTGAGTAAGCATAGGGATTTGCCACATGAAGAATATAGCCAATAGAGTTGACTTCCAATACAATGTACTTGGCTGTAATTTTACTGATGATTCCTTTAAAATATTCGTACATAATCTTCCTTCTTTTTGTATCATTTTGCCTATCTAGTATATCATATTTTCTGCCTGGAAACTGCAAATAGAAGTGCAACCGGTGGTTGACAAAATGTACAGGAAGCTGTATTCTCAAGATAACTAAAAGCTGTTAGGATAGAGTTAGCAAAGAAAAGGAGGCTGCGAACATGAAACTCGCTGATAAATTATTTGAACTAAGAAAAGAAAAAGGCTGGTCACAAGAAAAGCTAGCTGAACAAATCAATGTCTCTCGCCAGAGCATTTCCAAGTGGGAGTCTGGCCAAGCGCTACCAGAACTCGAAAAAGTTGTAGAGCTGAGCAAGATTTTCCAAGTGACGACAGATTATTTGCTTTTAGAAGAAAGCGTCAAGCCGGAAATAAAACCCATCCTCTCAGAAGACGAAAAAAATCGCTACTACAAGGAAGTAAAATCTTATGGCTTCTGGCAAGTTCTATATATTTTTGTATCAGCTCTGGCTATCTTTCTCTTTTTCGCAGGTTCTAGCTTTCCAGCAAAATTCACTGCGCTAGTCTGGTTGAGCTTTTTCCTCTTAATCGCATCAGCAATGGCTATTAACAAGGCACTAAAGATTAAGAAAAAGTATCTGGACAAGGTTATCGACCTTGATGATTCTGAGAAAGAAGGTGCTCAAGATGAAACTAAAAACTGACAATCCCATACCTGTCAAAACTCGTCTGAAAGAGCTCTTTGGTGACTGGCTCTTCATCTCAGGCTACCTCATTGCTCTTTTTTTACTAGCTATGGGCTTTTATAGTCTGATCTTGGGAGGCATACCCGCATTCACTGAATCCCAGAGCCAGCTTCTGGCTTTTTCTAGCTCGGTTCTTCCTCTAACTATCATCTTTGCTTGGCTAGACTATAGAAAAGGAAGTTTCGGAAAACGTTTGGCAGGTTTACAGTTAGTTTACAAACATAGGAGCCTTTCCCACAGCCTTTTGCGCTCTGCTATCAAATTTTTTCCTTGGCAGCTGGGACATATGGGAGCTATTCGTAGTGCTTATCAGGCAGATACCCTGTCAATTTTCTTGTCAACTTCAGCAGGGATTCTCTTCTTGGTCTTTCTGCTGATGGGATTGCTTCGCAAAGACAAACGACATCCAGCTGATTTGCTTACTGGAACGCAAGTTCAGCTCAAAAATTCAAAACAGCTCTAGTTCTATGACTAGGGCTGTTTGATCTTCTATACAGTTTAGTATTTCCCCAATTCCCGCAGGCTAGTATGATTTTCCTGAATGCGGCGGAACATTTTTTCCATATCCGACTTGGTAAAGTTGACCAAGACTGGTCGGCCGTGTGGGCAATTATAGGGATTGTCACACTGGGACAGCTGAAAGAGCAAGTCACGCGCAGAGTAGTCATCCAGACTGTGATTGGCCTTGATGGAGCGTTTGCAGCTCATCATAATGGCAAGCTCTGCTCGATATTTCTTGATGGAAACTTCCTTGGTCAGGAGAAGCATATCACACATCTCATAGATGCCGGCTTCAATCTCCTCTTCCTTAAACCAGATGGGATGCTCGCGGAGGATAAACTGGTTGGCTCCGTACTCTTCTAAAAAGATGCCAGCGTCTTCTAACAGCTCCATCCGCTGCTTGATTCTCAGCATATCGTCCGCTGGAAATTCAAAGATATAAGGCACCAAGAGCTGCTGCTGGCTATTGTCCACATCCCCAATCTTCTCCCGATAATACTCATACTTGACCCGCTCTTGAGCAGCATGCTGGTCAATAATGTAAAGTCCGCCCTTGCCCTGAGCAAATAGATAAGTGCCATGCATCTGGCCGAAATATTCTAACTCTGGGAAGCTTGACTTCTCTTCCTGTTCCAACTTATCCACAGCCCGCTCCAGACTGGCTTGATCTAGCTCTGGATGGTCTAGTTGGTCATAGCTGGCCAGCTTTCTCTCTGCAAATTTGACTGAAGTCGGTTGCGACTCTGCTTTTTCATCAGTATTTGCCTGAACAGGTTCTGATGTTTCTTCAAAGGATAGCTGCTGCTCGGCCACCTGTGGCTTAAGGAAGAAGTCATTCTGCTCCTTATCGTAGTAGAGGCGATTTTCTTTAAGGGGAAGACTGGTCTGTTCGGGTTTATTGGCACGCTTAACAGTTGATTTAGCTAGATTTTCCAAAGCATCAGGTATAAGGTCTTGCTCCTTGAGACTGGTCGTAATGGCTTGCGAGATCAAGGCCATGAGTTCCCGCTCTTTAGAAATCCGTACCTCTTGCTTGGTCGGATGGACATTGACATCGGCTAAGTAAGGATCAATCTGAATATTGATGACCGCTAGTGGAAAGCGTCCTACCATCAGCTTGCTGCCGTAGCCGTCCAAAATAGCACGATTGAGCAGGAAATTCTTAATGTAGCGGCCGTTGATGAGAATCGTAATATAATTACGATTTGCACGAGTCAGCTCAGGCAGACTGACATAGCCACTCACCTCAAAGTCCAGATCCGAAGCGGAGATTTCCACCATTTTTTTAGCTGTTGCCAGACCATAGATGCCTGCAATAGCCTGACGCAGATTACCACTGCCGGCAGTCCGTGTCATTTCGCGGCCGTCGCTAATAAGGGTGAAAGCTACTTCTGGATGGGCCAGACTAAGCCGATTAATCACATCAACGATATGGGACAGCTCAGCCTGCTGGCTCTTCATATACTTGAGCCGGGCGGGAGTATTGAAAAAGAGATCTTCTATCTTGATTTTCGTTCCTACTGGACTGCTGGTAGGCTCGTGCTCTTCTATCTCACCGCCTTGGGCAACTAGCAAAGTTCCGTGCTGGCCCGTTTCCGTTGCAGTCTCAATGGTAAAGCGCGAGACAGAAGCAATGGAAGGAATGGCCTCACCCCGGAAACCCAGCGTCCGAATCCGAAAGAGATCCGCCTGTTTCTTGATTTTGCTGGTAGCGTGGCGACGAAGGGCCAGAGGGACATCTTCGTGATCTATGCCCTCGCCATTATCCGTCACCTGAATGCTTTTGAGTCCAGCCTCCTCGATTTCGATGGTAATCTGACTGGCACCCGCATCAATTGAATTTTCCACCAGCTCCTTGACCACGCTGCTAGGTCGCTCAATGACTTCGCCAGCCGCAATCTGATTGGCTAGAATTTCTGGAAGTTCGATAATTTTTGACATCATTTTCTCCGTATTTGTTCTGCTATCTATTATAACACATTGGGCTCTTTCTATCAGAAGGCAGCCTTTTCTCGACCATTCTGCTCACAAGACAAACCAGATAGACACAAATAGCTGCCACATGGTCAAAAGAGCTTGTTTTCTTTGTTAAGTTGAGGTTTAATAAAGGTGAAAGGAGGAAGTTATGAAAGTTAAGCTAAGAATCGATTCTCAAGTCATCGAGGACTCCGTCAGCATTGAGGCTCGCCTCATGACAGAAAGTATTCAGGAATTGGTCCACTTTGCTCAACATCTAGGCAAAGAGGACAAAATTCATGTCAAGAAAGAAGACGAAATCTATCTGCTGGACGCTAAGGAAATCCACCGAATCTATACAGAAAATCGCCAGGTTCAGGTCCGCACAGCAAAAGATAGCTATCGAGCTCAACAAGCTCTTTATCAATTGCTGCAGGTCCTACCGGAATATTTCCTGCAGATTTCTCAGTCGGAGATTCTCAACAGCCGGCAAATCAGCCACCTCAAGCTGACTCCAAATGGTCTGATTCAAATATTTCTGAAAAACGGCGATCAGACATACTCGTCCCGCCGCTATCTCAAATCCATTAAAGAAAGGTTGCAATTATGAAAACTCGTCTTAAAGAACTCTTTTTCGGAGGGATTGGAGGGATGTTCATTGGTCTCTTCTTCTCCATGATTGTTTCTTATTTTTACAATCCAGCTTATCTACCGCTTCATCCTCGCTCACCTATCGGCCACTTCTTTTTAAGCCAGCATGTCCATGTTTCTCTCATCATGCTCTACTGCATGCTTATCTGGTTTATCATGGGAGCTATTTTTAGATGGAGCGGAAGCTTCTTCCAAAGAGACTGGAGCATCCTGCGCTCCATCGCCAACCACTATGGTGTGATGATTCTGACCTTTGCACTTTTGGCTAATCTAGCTGGTTTCTTCCCAAGAGAAAAAATACTCAGCCTAACACTGACTGCCGTCGGGGAATTTACTCTCATCTATCTGGTTATTTCAGGCGTTATCTACTACCACACCTACCGTAAAATTCAAAAGATCAATAGCGACTTGTCTAGCAAATCGTGAGAAATAAACAGAACAGACTTGAAGCATTAACAAGTCTGTTCTTTATTTTTACAACTTCTTCTTGAGCTCGGCCACTGCTGCCATGACTTCCAAAGGAGTCATATTGTAGATGTCCAAGTCTCGTAGTTCAGTCAGGACTGGATTTTCCGTTTCTTCTACAAAAAGCGACATCTGCTCAGACACTTTTTGGGAGTCCGTTCTAGACGATGGAAGAGAAGCCTCTCTTTTCTCTTGATTTTCTAAATCAGTCAAAATCGCATCTGCCCTTGTCAGTAAATCTTTTGGTAAGCCAGCAATCTTAGCAACATGAATCCCATAGGACTTGTCAGCAGGTCCTGCTTCAATCTTATGCAAAAATGTCACTTGGCCATCTTTTTCTAGAGTTGCCACATGGACGTTTTCTAATCGTGTCAACGTACTTGACAGGTCTGTCAACTCATGATAATGGGTTGCAAAAAGAGTCTTGGCCTTGGTACGATCATGAATATACTCAATAATTGCTTGCGCCAGAGCCATCCCATCATAAGTCGCAGTCCCCCGCCCCAGTTCATCAAAAAGGATCAAAGAGCGTTCACTTGCTTGCCGAATGGCCCGATTAGCCTCCATCATCTCCACCATAAAGGTCGACTGGCCAGACACCAAATCGTCTGCTGCACCTATTCGTGTAAAGATAGCATCGAAAATCGGAAGACTGGCTACTTCCGCTGGTACATACGATCCCATTTGAGCCATGATGACAATCATTGCTAGCTGTCGCATGTAAGTTGACTTCCCGCTCATATTTGGTCCAGTAATCAGCTGAATATCTGTTCCTTGATCCAGTTCGATACTATTTGGAATGTAGCTTTGGGCTCCCATGACTTTTTCGACAACCGCATGACGGCCTTTTTTAATCTGCAAACTACGACTGCTTGTAAAACTTGGACGGACTAAGTGTTGACTTTCAGCCACAACCGCAAAGCTCTGTAAAACATCGACCGTAGCTAGGGTTTGAGCTAAGGCTTGTAGCCGTTGAATATATTTTCCGACCTCTTCACGAATGCGCATGAAGATCTCATATTCCAGATTAGCAGACTTCTCACGCGCCTCCAACATCTCGCCTTCAATGCGCGCCAGCTCTTTTGTACCAAAACGCTCAGAATTTTTCAAGGTTGCTTTTCGGAAAAAATGGCTAGGGACATTGCCGAGTTGAGAATTGGTTACATGGAAATAGTAACCATCTTTCTTGTTATAGTCAATCTTCAGATTAGCAATACCACTTGCCACTCGCTCCTTGGCTTCAATGTCCGCAATCCAGCTAGTCCCCTCTCTCATGACCAAACGATACTGGTCCAAGGTCTCGTCAAAACCAGTTCGAATGATATTGCCCTCAGTAATTACTTGTGGAGCGTCTGGGTCAATAGCAGAGCTGATTAGATTTTCCAGCTCAGGAATCGCATCTAGCCTTGCCACCAAACTCTCCAAAGCTGGGCTTTCAATCGTTTCTAAAATTGACCGAATCTGAGGAACATGGCTCAGAGTAGAAGACAATTGCAGGAGGTCCTTGGGATTGGTCTTGCCAAATGACACACGACTTACCAGGCGTTCAATATCATAGACGCCCTTGAGACTATCTGCCAAATCACTCCGCTCAAAGAAATAATCCAGAAAGACCTGAACAACATCTTGACGCTTGATAATTCGTCCCTTATCAATCAAGGGATGCTGGATCCAAGAACGAAGCAAGCGTCCTCCCATGGCTGTTTTTGTTTCATCCATGAGCCAAAAAAGACTACCATGCTTCTTGCCCGTCCGGGCATTTTCAGTCAAGTCCAGACTGGTCTTTGTCGCATAGTCCATCTGAAGAAAATCTTTTATCTCATAATGATGGGCCTTTTTGAGATGGCTGAGCTCTCGCATCTGCGTCTGAAAAACATAGGCCAAAAGCTTCCCTGCCGTCTGCTTTTCTAAAGATGACAACTCATCTCCTAAGAGCTGAACGTCCTCCATTGCTTCCTCGACTTCTGACAGGAGTAAATTCATTTGTTTTGACAAAACCTGCTGCTCATCTTCTGACAAGCAATAACCCACGACCACTTCCCGAGCTCGGAGATTTCGAATTTCTCCACAAGCTTGGTCAAAGTCTGCCAGGCTGGTTACCTGAAATTCTCCCGTAGCCAGATCCATATAGGCCAAGCCATAAGCTGTCTCCTGCCTATCCAAAGCAACCAAAAAGTTATTTTCTCCGACTGGCTTACTAGAATCCACTACCGTACCCGGCGTAATAACCTGGACCACCTCGCGTTTGACCACTCCCACGGCCTGTTTAGGATCTTCCATCTGCTCTGCAATGGCAACCTTATAACCAGACTCAATCAAAACATCAATATATTGCTGGGCAGAGTGATAAGGTACACCCGCCATTGGAATGGGATTTTCTGAATTCTTATTACGGCTAGTCAGGGCAATCTCGAGAATCTGTGCCGCATTAACAGCATCCTCGTAAAACAACTCATAGAAATCACCCATACGAAACAGCAGGAAGGCGTCCTGATAGTCTTTTTTAATATCCAAGTACTGCTGCATACCTGGCGATATTTTTTCTGTTGCCATAGTTTCCTCTCTCGTTGACAAGTTAGGCCTGTAGGCTCCAACTCTCTAGTCACTTAAATCCTGAGCACCTTTTGCTATACCATGAACTCTAATGGTTACCCAAGAATCATCTTACCTGATTTTACCATAAATAGAAAAAGGTTGAAACTTTTGTCTCAGCCCTATTTCATTCTTCAATTTACATCTTTGCCAAAATCTGCTCTTCGATTTCTTTGGCAGTATCCTGGTTACGGCAAATTAATAGGAGAGTGTCGGCACCTGCTAAGGAACCTAAAATCCTCTCATCCCTATTTTCATCAATGATGTTAGCCAGCACTGCAGCTTCTCCCAAGCGTGTATGCAAAACCAAGGTAAATTCCGCACGGGCTACCCCTCTAAGATGGTAAGACAAAACCTCAGTCAAATCAATTCGAGCCGTTTCTTGCGCTAAAACATAATAGAGCTGGCCGTTTTTCTTGACTTTAATTAGACCAATTTCTCGCAAATCGCGGGATAAAGTCGTCTGAGTTACATAAATACCCTCTTCTTCCAGACGTGTCTGGATATCCTTTTGTGTCCCTAACTTCTCCTCTTTAATCATTTTCTTGATTAAGTCATGACGTTTTTTCTTTTTCATTTTCCCCTCGGTAGTTGTATATTTATACTCTAAATTATACCAAAAAATTGTTATGATACCCAAAAAATTTGAAGATTCCTTTAAAAATGTGATAAAATAGTAATATTAAAAGACTCAAAGGAGCACCTATGGATAATAAACAAATCATTGCCAGCGAATTGGCCAAGGTGATTGACAGCCTGGACCAAGACGCTATTTTAAATTTACTCGAACAGCCAAAAAGTTCTGATTTAGGAGATATCGCCTTTCCTGCTTTCTCATTGGCCAAAGTAGAACGCAAGGCTCCTCAAGCTATTGCAGCTGATATTGTCGAAAAGATTGACACAACTCACTTTGACAAGGTTGTCGCGACTGGACCGTATGTCAACTTTTTCTTGAACAAGGCTGAGATTTCCGGTCAAGTTATTAAAGAAGTAGTTAAAGAAGGGGCTGACTACGGACAACAAAATGAAGGCAAGGGCGAAAATGTTACTATCGACCTTTCAAGTCCAAACATTGCCAAGCCTTTCTCAGTTGGTCACTTGCGCTCTACTGTTATCGGGGATGCTCTTTCTAACATCTTCCGCAAAATGGGCTACAATACCATCAAAATCAACCACTTGGGTGACTGGGGTAAACAATTCGGTCTCCTCATGGTCGCTTATAAAAAATGGGGAAGCAAGGAAGCTGTCGAAGCAAATCCTATCGACGAACTGCTACAACTCTATGTTCGTATCAATGCCGAAATCGAAAACGACCCCGCCTTGGATGACGAAGGACGCCTTTGGTTTAAAAAGCTAGAAGATGGTGATCCAGAAGCAACTGAACTTTGGCAATGGTTCCGTGACGAAAGCTTGGTCGAATTCAACCGTATCTATGAACTTCTCGGGGTTGAGTTTGACAGCTTAAACGGTGAAGCCTTCTACAATGACAAGATGGATGAAGGGATTAAAATCCTTGAAGAAAAAGGTCTTTTGGAAGAATCAAAAGGTGCGAGCATTGTCAACCTTGATGATGTCAACCTTCCTCCAGCTATGATCAAAAAATCTGACGGAGCTACGCTTTACATCACTCGTGATATTGCAACCGCTATGTACCGAGCTCGTACCTACAACTTCGTCAAAAGCATCTATGTCGTAGGACAAGAACAGTCTAACCACTTCCGCCAGCTTAAAGCTGTCCTTAAGAAGATGGGATTTGACTGGAGCGATGATATGACTCACGTAGATTTCGGTCTCGTTACTAAGAACCGTCAAAAACTGTCTACACGTAAAGGAAATATCATTCTTCTTGAGCCAACCTTGCAAGAAGCAATTAGCCGTGCAAAATCTCAAATTGAAGACAAGAATCCAGAACTTGAAAACAAAGAAGCTGTTGCTCATGCAGTTGGTGTCGGTGCGGTTAAATTCTACGATTTGAAAACAGACCGTCGCAATGGGTATGACTTTGACTTGGAAGCCATGGTATCCTTTGAAGGAGAAACCGGCCCTTACATCCAATACGCTTATGCTCGTATCCAATCTATCCTTCGTAAGGCAGATTTCACACCTGATGCAAATGCTGACTATCGTCTAAACGATGCTGAAAGCTGGGAAATCATCAAGCTCCTCCAAGACTTCAGCCGTGTTGTAAAACGCGCTGCAGATAACTATGAGCCATCATTGATCGCTAAGTATGCTATCAGCTTAGCTCAAGCCTTTAACAAATACTATGCACACACACGGATCTTGGA
>OGJZ01001798.1_pt1 | contig 17902 bp, 14 predicted proteins | sample 1572321 | NCBI WGS metagenome assembly OGJZ01 (sample SAMEA2582086, study PRJEB24529) | metagenome | biome: Human gut stool | place: China | collected 2011 | reverse complement strand
TGGTGGGCGATTTGTTCGGCGACGGCAAAATGTTCCTGCCGCAAGTGGTGAAATCGGCGCGTGTAATGAAACAATCCGTGGCGTATTTAGAGCCGTTTATCAACGCCACCAAACAAAAAGGCTCCAGCAACGGTAAAGTGGTGATCGCCACCGTGAAAGGTGACGTGCATGACATCGGCAAAAACATCGTGAGCGTGGTGTTGCAATGTAATAACTTTGAAGTCATTGACTTAGGCGTCATGGTGCCGGCGGACAAAATCATTCAAACCGCCATTGATGAAAAAGCGGATCTTATCGGCTTGAGCGGTTTAATTACGCCATCCCTAGACGAAATGGAATACTTCCTCGGCGAAATGACCCGTTTGGGCTTGAACTTGCCTGTTTTAATCGGCGGTGCAACGACCTCCAAAGAACATACCGCCATTAAACTGTATCCAAAATATAAACAACACGGTGTGTTCTATACCTCAAACGCCTCCCGTGCGGTAACAGTCTGTGCCACATTGATGAACCCGGAAGGGCGTGCAGCATTGTGGGAACAATTCAAGAAAGATTACGAGAAAATCCAGCAATCATTCTCTAACCGCAAACCACTGCGTAAGCAACTCAACATTGAAGAAGCACGTGCAAACCGTTTTGATGGTTTTAACGGCGAATGGGCGGATTATGTGCCACCAACACCAAAACAAACGGGCATTGTGGAATTTAAAAACGTGCCAATTGCCGAGCTACGCAAATTTATCGACTGGTCGCCATTCTTCCGTGTATGGGGCTTGATGGGCAGCTATCCGGATGCCTTTGATCATCCGGAAAGTGGCGAAGAAGCCCGCCGCGTGTGGAATGATGCGCAAGCGATGTTAGATGCTTTCGAACAAAACCACAAACTTAACCCAAGCGGCGTGTTGGGTATTTTCCCTGCGGAACGTGTGGGCGATGATGTGGTGTTATTCTCCGATGAAGACCGCACACAAACCATTGGCACCGCTTACGGCTTACGCCAACAAACAGAACGCGGCAAAAACAGCAAAAGCCAATTTAACTTTGCCTTGAGTGACTTTATCGCCGATCGCGAAAGCGGCAAAAAAGACTGGATGGGCATGTTCGCCGTGTGCGCCGGCATTGAAGAAATGGATTTGGTAGAAGGCTATAAAGCAGCAGGCGATGACTACAACGCCATCTTGCTACAAGCCGTCGGCGACCGTCTCGCTGAAGCTATGGCGGAATACCTGCACTTTGAGCTCCGCACCCGCATTTGGGGCTACACGCAAGAAGAATTCGACAACCAAGGCTTAATCAATGAAAACTACGTCGGTATCCGCCCTGCACCAGGTTATCCAAGTTGCCCGGAACACACAGAAAAAGCCTTGATTTGGGATTTATTGGAAGTCGAACAACACATCGGTATGAAACTCACCGAAAGCTACGCCATGTGGCCGGCAGCTTCCGTCTGCGGTTGGTACTTCACCCACCCGGCAAGCAACTATTTCACTTTAGGTCGCATCGATGAAGACCAAGCTCAAGATTATGCCAAACGTAAAGGTTGGGATGAGAGAGAAATGATGAAATGGTTGGGTGTCGCGATGAAGTAGGGAAATAACATTAATAAATATAAATCGTTTGATATATAATTATACTTTAGAATTTCAAATCAATTAGGTAATAAAAATGAGCTACAAGTTAAAAAGAGAACATCCATTTACTAAACAAGTTACAGTGTATAAATTTATTGTAAATAAGGCTAATGATGGAACTCCATTTACTCAGTTAAAAACAGAATTACAGTCTTTATTTGAAAAAAATTTAGATGTTCCACCAATAAAAATCACAGAACATCTAAGTATTAAATGCAGAAACATACATACGCATAATGATAAATTATTAGTATTTCTTAGTTGGTATGAAGATATCTTAGATATTCCAACAACAAAAATTGGAGCTAAGGATGAGATAAATGAAGAAAGCGTTGAAAATGCAGACATCTGTCATTTATTCATATCTGTAAAAGACAATATAATTTGGGCATTTGCAACTTTATCTAGTCAGCAAATACACTCTAAAGTCACAAAAGCCTTAACAAGTCTATTACCATATAATCAACTAAAAGTTTCATTTGATGTAGATAATGATTATGCTGCAACAATTATGAATGAAAAAGTAAAGCACATTGCTATTGAATCAAGTATTGATATGTGTGCTTTAGGATTTCCGAAGAGGAACTTTATGAGCCGTTTATTGAGAAAAGAAGTCGGTAGTCAAGATATCCAACCATTTGGAACATTAATTATAGATAGTTCATCTAATGTTAAAGTAGTAAATGAAATAGAAAACCACCCTAATGCAGCACTTGAATATATTGCAGAAGATGAAGAAAATTTAGACAAAAACATTTATATTGTAACAAAGAAAAATAGAAAGATAGATGGTGAAAGTTTAAAAAAACGTAAATTATTTTATTTAATGCCATATGGGAAAACTAAAACCGTTTCTTGGGCGGATGCTAAAAATTTACTATCTGAAAACTTTGACTAAAAATGCTAGATATAATTTTTATACGAAAAGCTGTTTTAATAATCATACTGTCATGTATAGCTAGCTTATTGTTAGGACCATACGTCTCAAAAAGCAATGACGCAATGAATTTAATAGCAAATACATTTTCTATATTATCTGGCTTCCTTTTTATAGTAATAACTATGTCAGGGGAATTAGCTATATTTAGGATTAATGAATCAGCCAGTAATAAAATAGCTCGTCATCAAAACTTTGAAACTAGATTTACTAGATTTTCTAGTCTATTTGTCTTGTATTTATTTGTTTTAATGATGATATTTATACATTTTTTAATCAAAGACATTCCCCCTAAGGAAGACATAGTTGTACCTTATTTTGACTATAGATTTAGTATTAGTATCATTCAAAAAGCACTCGCTTATATAATAATGTTTTTTAGCGTAGTTAGCTTTCTAACATCATTACAATTGCCCTGGGCATTTAAACATTTTATTGAGGAAAAAAATAATCAACAAAAATAAAAAAATCCTCCTTCTTGATGGCACAAGCGTCTTCGCTTGCGCCTATCAACTAAAAGTGCGGTCAAAAAATCCAAAGAATTTTGAATATTGGTTCTGCCGACGGTTATGAGCAAAATTCGCAATGTTTTTATTAAACAGCACCAGCGTCGACGCTGGCGCTATCATTGGGACGATCTGATATTACAAATTATATGAAGAATACAGATCGCACTTTTTCTTACAACTAATATACAACACCAGCATTTTCTAATTGTTCTTTCATCTTCATAAGCCCTTCTTGATACAAAATATCTATATGCACAAACTTGCTTTGCTTCATCCTATCCTGAAACATACGATCAACAAATAGAATTAGACGTTCAGATAAACTCTTCTTATTCTCCATATATCGCTTAACTAACCATGTTAATATATCGACTATTTCTAAGCCAACCGAACAGTTTGAGTCTATAAATAAAGGTAACTCCAAAGGCATATTTGTCGTATCAAAAGTATTTAGCCCCATTCCCATTTCTGTTGCTGGAAGTGAATCTAATCTAAAATTTTTATAAACCTCAGCCCAATGATTTTGATACCTATTAAACTGATTTTGTTTATCTACATAAATTGTGGCGGAACTATTTTTAGGCAATATTTCAGAAATGCTAAACAGTACTAATTGAAATAATACAGAATTAGGGGATAAAACATCTTCATTTTCCCTATCTTCAACTGAAGATATAAAATTATATAATAATTCATCAGGATTATTTTTAGCCCATTCTAATGTTTCTTTTATAAATGACTTGCCAGATAATTCTTCCTGACTATCTAATTTATTTAAAAGAAAAGAGATTCCTTGAACAAGAAGCCTATTACTTTTATCTTTATCCTTACACCCTCTTGCTTTCCATAATATCTCTAAAACTTCATCATTAAATAATGTTCTTAATTGATATAAATGCCAATATCTCAGCGGTGACCAATATTCCATGTAAGATACAGCACGATTAACACCAGAATCAAAAACCTGATCAAAAAAATTAATTATAATAAAGTCTTTTTTATTAAGTGAGAAAATATTAAAATCTATATTAAAGTCATCTAGAAAATCACTTATATCATCTAAAATAAGTTCAATTTTATGTATACCTAATTCATTAGCATGTAGCTCTGAAACCTGTAATTTTTTTCTCATCCTAATGATTCTGTCGTAACTATCTTTATTTCGATCTAAATCATACGGCGTAGACAACATACCATAATAAAAATTTGGTTGATTATCATCCAGTAAATTAGATCCTGTTTGACCAGTTTCATCAATATAAAAGTACATAATTCTATCCTCTTCTTAATACACTTACACCAAATTAAATAGATTTTAAATATTGGTTCTGCCAACGGCTTATGGATAAAATTCGTAAGGTTTTATTAAACAGCACCAGCGTGGACGCTGGCGCTATCTTGCTTTATTTGCACCTATCTGTTGGCGCACGCTTCCCAGCGTGTGCCTAATTTCACTAAAAAACACTCCAAAAACTCACCGCACTTTATTTACTTTCTTTAGCGCGCGTTAGGAAATGCGCGCTAGCATAAATTTTCATGACTACAAAAATGCGGTCATTTCCTCAAACGTTTTTCATTTCAAAAAACACTTGGAAAAATGACCGCACTTTAATTCAAAAATCAACGCTATTTCACCACAATAAATTCCGGTGTCGTTTGTCGTTCGATGAGTTTACCAACAGGATATAGCTCAACACCGGCGTTTTCGGCGACAGCAAAAACCGCTTTTTCCGAATCCGGTTTGACGGCGATGAGTAAGCCGCCGGAGGTTTGCGGATCGCATAATACAGCTTTTTGTAAATCCGTAATCGGTGCGATTTTGTGTCCGTAGCTGTCGAAATTACGGTTTGTTCCGCCCGGAATACAGCCTTGTGCGATGTAATCATCTACGCCGTCTAAGGTTTTAATGTTAGCAAAATCCACTTCGGCATTGAGGTTGGAGCCTTCGCAGATTTCGGCTAAATGCCCTAACAAACCGAAACCGGTGACATCGGTCATCGCAGTGACGCCGTCAATGTTTGAAAGCTGGCTGCCCAACAAATTCATTTGGCACATCCACTTGGTCGCCAAGCCTTTATGTTCGGCTTTTAATTTGCCTTGTTTTTCTGCGGTGGTTAATACGCCGATGCCCAGTGGCTTGGTTAAATATAAGTGACAACCCGCTTGTGCCGTGGCATTTCGTTTTACTTTCTCGGTGTCGATAATACCGGTCACCGCCAAGCCGAAAATCGGTTCGGGCGAGTCAATAGAATGTCCGCCGGCAAGGGCAATACCCGCTTCCTGACAAGCAAAACGGCCGCCGTCAATAATGCGTTGCGCCACGCTTGCGGGCAATTTATTAATCGGGAAGCCAAACACCGCAATCGCCATAATCGGCTTGCCGCCCATGGCAAAAATATCGCTCACAGCGTTGGTTGCCGCAATGCGTCCAAAATCAAAGGGATCGTCCACAATCGGCATGAAAAAGTCCGTGGTACTGATAATCGACGTACCATTGCCTAAATCATACACCGCCGCGTCATCCTTGGTGTCATTGCCGACAAGGAGATTCGGGTCAATAAACGGTGCCATTTCGGTATGCAAAATTTCCTCTAAAACCTTAGGCGATATTTTGCAGCCTCAACCGGCGCCGTGGCTATATTGCGTCAGCCGAATGTCGTTTGTTATGAGACATTCATTCTGTTCCGCGTGCAAAGCCTGCTCTGTCATGCTTACTTCCTTTTTGTTAAACGAATGGGGTAATTATAGCGTTATTGAACTAATGATTCATTAATTGAAATGCATTTCTCAGAAACAAAAATGCGGTGAAAATTCACCGCACTTTTATTTTTTAGCCTGTTATCCAAAGCGCATTACAACGCTTTTAAGATGTCATCCACACGTTCTTTGGCATCACCAAACAGCATTTGGGTGTTTTCTTTGAAGAACAATGGATTTTGTACGCCGGCGTAACCGGTATTCATAGAACGTTTGAATACCACTACGTTAGCCGCTTTCCACACTTCCAATACCGGCATACCGGCGATTGGGCTGTGCGGATCGTCCATTGCCGCAGGGTTTACGGTGTCGTTCGCGCCGATAACCAAAACGGTGTCGGTGTCAGCAAAATCATCATTGATTTCATCCATTTCCAATACGATGTCGTAAGGCACTTTGGCTTCCGCTAATAACACGTTCATGTGGCCCGGCAAACGTCCGGCGACCGGGTGGATACCGAAACGCACGTTCACACCGCGTTCGCGTAATTTTTGGGTGATTTCTGCCACCGGATATTGTGCTTGTGCCACCGCCATGCCGTATCCAGGGGTGATAATGACAGAGCTAGAATTTTTCAGTAATTCTGCCACTTCTTCTGCGGTGGTTTCGCGGTGTTCGCCTTGTTCCGTATCGGAAGATACTTGCACGTCATTACCGAAACCACCTGCAATAACGCTAATGAAAGAGCGGTTCATGGCTTTACACATGATGTAAGACAAGATCGCACCGGAAGAACCGACAAGCGCACCGGTCACAATTAACAAGTCATTGCTAAGCATAAAGCCTGCTGCTGCCGCTGCCCAACCGGAATAGGAGTTCAACATGGACACGACCACCGGCATATCTGCACCACCGATAGAGGCCACTAAATGCCAACCGAATGCAAGGGCAATCACAGTCATGATTAATACCGGGAAGATGTTTTCCGGTTCACTTAAGAACGCCACCATTAATAAGGCGGAAACGACAAGCGCTGCTAAGTTTAATTTGTGGCGATGTGGCAACATTAAGGCTTTGGAATTAATTTTTCCGCTTAATTTACCGAATGCCACCACGGAGCCAGTGAAGGTCACCGCACCGATGAAGATCCCTAAAAACACTTCCACGTTATGCACGCTGGCAAGTGCGGCTTGTTCTGCAAGGAATTTCGCTTGTTCTACGTCATTTAAACCGCTCGGCATGGTTGGGATATCATGCAAACCGTAGCTGTTATAGCCCACCAATACGGCAGCCAAACCCACGAAGCTGTGCAAGATAGCCACTAATTCCGGCATTTCCGTCATTTCAACTTTTAATGCACGCTGAATACCAATCGCACCACCAATCACCATCGCAATGATGATCCACAATGTGCCTTCGGATTTTGGCCCGAAAATAGTAGCGATGAGTGCAATCCCCATCCCGATAATGCCATACCAACACCCTGCTTTCGCCGTTTCGTGTTTAGAAAGACCGGCTAAGCTCATAATGAAGAGCAACGCTGCAACAATATACGCAGCTTGTACAAAACCTTCTGACATGATTTTCTCCTTAGCCTTTTCTAAACATGGAAAGCATACGTTGAGTGACGCGGAAGCCACCAAAAATGTTGATGCTTGCCACTAAAATCGCAATAAACGCCAACACACTAATGAAGAAATTACCTTGTGAGATTTGCAATAACGCCCCCACGATAATAATCCCTGAAATAGCATTGGTTACCGCCATCAGTGGGGTGTGTAGTGCATGGCTCACATTCCAAACCACATAGTAACCCACGACACAAGCCAAGACGAACACAGTTAAGTGAGAAAGGAAAGCCGCCGGCGCAATAGACGTGAGCCATAAGAAAAGCACACCCACTGCCGCCATAATGCCGTATTTTTTACGCGGATCCGTTGGTTTTTCTTCCTCTTTTTTGACCGCACTTGCCGCTTTTGCTTGTTGTTGCGGTTGCGCAGACACTTGAATTGGCGGTGCCGGCCATGTGACTTCGCCATCACGAATAACCGTGACACCACGCAATACCACGTCGTCGAAATTGATGTCAATTTGACCGTCTTTGTTTTTGCAAAGCAATTTCAATAAGTTAACCAGGTTGGTACCGTAAAGTTGGGAAGATTGCGTTGGTAAACGGCTTGGTAAATCGGTGTAACCAATGATTTTCACTTGATTGTCAGTGACCACCACTTCGCCGGCTTTACTTAATTCACAGTTACCACCGGTTGCTGCCGCCAAATCGACGATCACGCTACCCGGTTTCATGGATTCCACCATTTCTTTGGTAATTAAGCGCGGTGCCGGTCTGCCCGGAATTAATGCGGTGGTAATGATAATGTCCACTTCTTTTGCTTGTTCAGCGTAAAGGGCAAGCGCGCGACGATTGAATTCCTCTGACATCACTTTCGCATAGCCATCGCCACTGCCGCCTTCTTCTTTGAAATCGATTTCAAGGAAGCTGGCGCCCATACTTTCTACTTGTTCTTTTACTTCCGGACGGGAGTCAAAGGCACGTACGATAGCACCAAGGCTATTTGCTGCACCAATCGCGGCAAGACCGGCAACACCCGCACCAATCACCAACACTTTTGCCGGTGGCACTTTACCTGCGGCGGTAATTTGTCCGGTGAAGAAACTGCCAAATTCATGTGCGGCTTCCACCACGGCACGATAACCCGCAATGTTTGCCATTGAACTTAATGCATCCAATGCTTGCGCACGTGAAATACGCGGCACAGCATCCATCGCCAACACATTGATTTTTTTCGCTGACAGTTTTTCCATGAGCTGCGGATTTTGCGCAGGCCAGATAAAGCTGACTAAGGTTGCCCCTTCTTTAATTAAAGCGATTTCATCATCAGTCGGCGCGTTGACTTTAAAAATAATGTCCGCTTGCCAAACCTGTGCGGCATCACCGACTTTCGCACCGGCAGCTACAAATGCCTGATCTTCAAAACTGGCTTTGAAACCCGCATCATGTTCAACAATCACATCGAAGCCAAGCTTCAAAATTTGCTGAACCGTTTTCGGCGTTGCCGCCACACGACTTTCATTATCAAGCAGTTCTCTAGGTACACCAATTAACATAATGATTCCCTTTGATAGATTAAGATGTAGGTAACAAATTTACCCGCCCGAAATGACACCTCTAGGCTGTCAAATTAGCCCTCACTCTATCATTGTTCCCCTCAAAACGAAAAAAAATTTTCGGCTTTTTATTCAATATGTGATCCCTATTACAATTTGTGGTAGCACATAAAAAAATTAGAAATTCCTCCCTCGCTTTGCTATCTTAGCGCGCGAATATTTTGGCTGCCGTTTCACATTCGGTCAGTTAAAAAACACTGAAAAACTTAACCGCACTTTGATGCTCAAGGTCAAACACAATGCAATTACCTCCTCTACAATCCGCCACCTTAATCCGTCGTTACAAACGTTTCTTAACCGATGTGCAACTGCCAAACGGCGATATCACCACGCTGCACTGCGCCAATACCGGTGCCATGATTGGCTGTGGTGCAGAAGGCGACATCGTTTGGTATTCCACCTCCGACAGTGCCACACGGAAATACCCAAGCTCTTGGGAGTTAACCCAATTAGCCAATGGCAATATGGTTTGCATTAATACGCACCGCTCTAATCAGCTCACCTTTGATGCCTTACAGAAAAAGCAAATTCTCGAACTGGCTATGTATGATGAAATTCATCCGGAAGTGAAATACGGCGAAGAAAACAGCCGCATTGATTTTCTGCTAAAAGGTAAAGATCTGCCCGATTGTTATGTGGAAGTGAAATCTATTACTTATGTAGATAACGACAAAAAACTCGGTATGTTTCCTGATGCCGTCACGACACGCGGACAAAAACACTTGCGCGAATTGATTGCCATGAAAAAGCAAGGTCATCGTGCGGTGATTTTCTTTTGTGGATTACACGATGGTTTCGATCATTTTCAAATCGCAAAACACATTGATGCCAAATATGACGCGCTTTTCCAGCAAGCCCTCAAAGAAGGCGTGGAAGCCTATGCATATGCCGCTGAATTTGAAAAAACGCAAGGAATTCCGACCGCACTTAATCTGACAAAGGTCGTACCACTTAAGATAAACTCAATTTAAGCAAATTATTTGAGAATTATTTTCATTAAAGTGCTTGACATTATTTTTGAGAATAATTATCATTCAATCACCAAAACAAATTATAGATAATCACTCCAACTTCAACGCCTCATCCCCCACAAGAGGCGTTTTTTTTCGCCTGAAATCCCGCCTTTTCCTTAAAAATAATTCAAATTTGTCGAATAACCTCTATAATGTAGCCTTTCGGTAAATTGAATAACATTAGGAAAAGACATGACTGATATGAATACCGTTCTCGCAGAACTAAAACGCGGTGTAGATGAAATTCTTTCTGAACAGGATTTAATTGAAAAACTTAAAGAAAATCGCCCATTGCGCGTAAAACTCGGCGCAGACCCAACCGCACCAGATATTCATTTAGGTCACACTGTGGTATTAAACAAATTACGTCAATTCCAACAATTAGGCCACGAAGTTTATTTCTTAATCGGTGACTTCACCGGCATGGTGGGCGATCCGTCCGGCAAAAATGCTACCCGTCCACCGCTTAGCCGCGAAGATGTGTTACGCAATGCGGAAACCTACAAACAACAAATTTACAAAATCCTCGATCCGCAAAAAACCCGTATCGTATTCAACTCTGAATGGTTGGGTAAATTAGGCACCGAAGGCATGATTCGTTTAGCGAGCAACTACACTGTTGCCCGTATGTTAGAACGTGATGATTTCAAAAAACGTTTCTCTAACAATCAACCAATTGCGATTCATGAATTTATTTATCCACTCTTGCAAGGTCATGATTCTGTTGCGTTGGAAGCCGATGTTGAGTTAGGCGGAACCGACCAAAAATTCAACTTATTAGTGGGTCGTGAATTACAAAAATCTGCCGGTCAAAAACCACAAGTGGCAATTACCCTGCCATTATTAGTGGGCTTGGATGGCGAGAAAAAAATGTCTAAATCCCTCGGCAACTATATCGGTGTCACCGAAGCGCCAAGCGAAATGTTCGGCAAAATCATGTCCATTTCCGATGACTTAATGTGGGATTGGTACAACTTGCTTTCTTTCCGCCCATTAGCTGAAATTGCCCAATTAAAAGCAGATGTGGCAAACGGCAAAAATCCACGGGATGTAAAAATCTTGTTGGCAAAAGAAATTATTGCCCGTTTCCATGATGAGGCAGCTGCTGATGCGGCTGAACAAGAATTTATCAACCGTTTCCAAAAAGGCGCGATGCCTGATGACATGCCTGAATTTACCTTTGAAGGTGAAATCGGCCTTGCCAACTTGTTAAAAGAAGCCGGCTTGGTTGCTTCCACTTCAGAGGCTAACCGCATGGTGCAACAAGGCGGCGTGAAAATTGACGGTGAAAAAGTGGAAGACGCCAAACTGGTTATCAGCGCTTCGACTGCGGTTTACCAAGTGGGTAAACGCAAATTCGCCAAGGTCACGGTGAAATAAAAACATCACAAAAACGAACCGCACTTATGGCTTCATAAAGTGCGGTTATTTTTATCCGCGTTTTTTAGGGTTAACACGAGGAACAAAAGATGAGCCAAAAAATTTGGGTATTAGGTGACGCCGTGGTGGATTTAATTCCGGACGGAGAAAATCATTATTTGCGTTGTGCGGGCGGTGCACCGGCGAATGTGGCAGTGGGTATTGCCCGTTTAGGCGGTGAAAGTGCATTTATCGGTCGCGTGGGCAAAGATCCCTTGGGCGAATTTATACAACAAACCCTACAACAGGAAAACGTACAAACCAGCCACATGATTCTTGATCCGCAAAAACGCACATCAACGGTTATCGTCGGGTTAGATAACGGCGAACGGAGCTTTACCTTTATGGTGAACCCAAGTGCCGATCAATTTTTACAAGTGATGGACTTACCGAATTTCCAAGCGAACGAATGGCTACACTGCTGCTCTATTGCTTTAATCAACACCCCTTCTCGCGAAACCACTTTTGAAGCCATTCGCCGCATTAAAGCTGCAGGCGGATTCTTCTCTTTTGATCCGAATTTGCGCGAATCTCTGTGGGCAAGTTTTGAAGATATGAAAGAAACGGTGATGCAGGCGGTGGCATTTGCGGATGTGTTGAAGTTTTCAGAAGAAGAATTAACGCTCCTCACTGACACACAAACCTTAGACGAAGCATTTGAAAAAATCACCGCACTTTATCCGGAAAAATTGATTATCGTCACACTAGGCAAAGACGGTGCTCTCTACCATCTAGCGGGTAAAAAAGACATCGTTGCCGGCAAAGCCTTAAAACCGGTTGACACCACTGGCGCAGGTGACGCGTTCGTTGGTGGTCTTCTTTCCGGCCTTTCACAACATGTAAATTGGCAAAAAACCGCTGTTCTTGAGCAAATTATCCGTCAAGCCAATGCCTGTGGCGCGTTAGCTACCACGGCAAAAGGCGCGATGTCCGCCCTACCGAATAAAATGCAATTAGCCGATTTTTTGGCCAACTAGTCTTTTACTTTAATCGCGCGCATCCTTTGACGCGTGCTAATTGCCCAAACATCGAGGAAAAACCTCATGCATATTTTCAATAACGGAAAATACAAAAGCCTCCTTGCGGCAACATCCGGAGAGCTTGCCGAAATTGCTCAAACCGTGCAAAAAGACAAAGATTTTCGACCACACTTTCATATTGCGCCACCAACCGGACTGATGAACGATCCTAACGGTCTCATCTTTGACGGCGAAAAATATCACCTTTTTTATCAATGGTTTCCTTTTGATGCGCTGCACGGTATGAAGCATTGGAAACATTTGATCACCAAAGATTTCCAACATTATCAATCCGCTGACGATCTCATTCCTTGTGAACTATTTGAATCTCACGGTTGTTATTCGGGCGGCGCCATTATTTGGCAGGAACAAATTGTCGCCTTTTACACCGGCAACACACGTAATGCGGAAAATCAACGCATTCCTCATCAAAATATGGCAATCTTTTCTAAAGAAGGGAAATTGCTCTCCAAACGTTGTCTGCTTAATCAAGCCCCAAAAGGTTATACCGAACACGTCCGCGATCCGAAACCTTTTATCACGGCAGAAGGCAAAATTCGTTTTGTACTTGGCGCACAACGGGAAGATCTCAGCGGCACCGCATTGTTATACGAAATGGATGACTTAAACGCCGAACCACATTTATTGGGCGAATTAAATATCCCCGCCTTTGATAATCACCAAGTATTCATGTGGGAATGCCCGGATTTATTCAAATTAGACGGCAAAGATGTGTTTATCTGGTCGCCACAGGGCAAATTACGGGAAGCTCATCAATTTCAAAATAACTACCACGCGGTGTATGCCGTCGGAAAATTGGAGAGCTTAACCTTTCACGCTGAGCACATCGCCGAACTGGATCAAGGCTTTGATTTCTACGCACCACAAACTTTTGCAGGACTTAGCAAGACAGAAAATGCCATCCTGTTCGGTTGGATCGGTTTGCCGGATTTGACTTATCCGACAGACAAATTCAAATGGCATTCAGCTTTGACGCTGCCGAGAGAATTGCGCTTAGAAGGCAACAAAATCCACCAACGCCCTATTGCCAAAACGTATGAAAATCTGACCGCACTTTCTACGTTTCATCTTGATGGCAAAGCTGAAATTGCAGATTTAGATTGTGCCTACATAAAATTTGAGTCGAATAATCAAGCCTTTGATTTAACTTTCTTCCAAAATGAACAAGGACAATCCTTACGTCTTTCTTATGAAAACGGATTAGTTTGTTTAGATCGTAGCCAAAGTGAACAAACCGCGTTGATGGAAAAATTCGGTAGTAAACGTTTCTGCGAAATTGAGAATCTGCAAACCGTGGAAATTTTCTTTGACCGCTCTATTGTTGAAATTTTCTTCAATCACGGTGAAAAAACCATGACCTCTCGCTTTTTTATTCAAGCGCGGAAAAATGTTGTGGAAAGCAATCAAAAATTAACGTTACAGATTGGTTATCCCAAAGCTATTCAATATCGATAAAAAAAGTGCGGTAAAATTTCACCGCACTTTTTATTTTATCCCGACAAACCTAAACCTTTTCCAGTTTTGCTAAATGTGCAATCAGCCATTTAATTCCTTGATTCTGGAACGCAATTTGTAGGCGCAAATTATTGTCCGCCCCTTCTACATTAATCACCGTGCCAAAACCGAATTTTTCATGTCTCACTTTTTGCCCCATTTTCCATTCGCTTTCGTTGGCAATTGGCGAAATGCTACCTACTTTGGCTTGATTTAAGGCGCGTGTAACGGTGCCGCGTAAACGGATTTCCTGCAAACATTGTTGTGGTAATTCCGTGATAAAACGGGAAGGCAAATGGCGTTCTTCTTTGCCATATAAACGACGACTTTCCGCATAAGAAATGGTAAGTTTTTGTTTGGCGCGGGTAATCCCCACATAAGCCAAACGGCGTTCTTCTTCCAAACGCCCGGCTTCTTCAAAAGAGCGGAAACTTGGGAATAATCCTTCTTCCACGCCAATCATGAAGACCCGAGGAAACTCCAAGCCTTTTGCCGAGTGCAAGGTCATCATTTCCACACAGGCTTGATGCGGTGCCGCTTGTTCTTCACCCGCTTCTAATGAGGCGTGTGTCAAGAACGCGGTGAGCTCTGTCATATCTTCTGCCTCTTCAGGCTTGATAAATTCACGCGCAGCAGAGACTAACTCTTCCAAGTTTTCAATACGTACCTCGCCTTTTTCGCCCTTTTCCTGTTTATACATTTCATACAAACCGGAATGCTTAATCACAAAATCCGTTTGTGCAAACAATGGCATTTCTTCCGTATCCCGTTGCAGAGAATTGATTAATTCCATAAAGCGAAGCAAGGCGGTCGCGGCTCGGCCTGCCAGTTTATTTTCCTGCAATGCCAAATTGGTGGCTTGCCATAAGGTGATTTGATGTTCGCGAGTCAGATTACGCAAGGTGTCCAACGTGCGATCACCAATGCCCCGTGGTGGCGTATTAATAACGCGCTCAAAGGCCGCATCGTCTTGGCGATTAGCAATTAAACGCAAATACGCCAATGCATCCTTAATTTCCTGACGTTCGAAGAAGCGCATGCCACCATAAATACGATACGGAATTTGTGAACGAATTAACGCTTCTTCAATCACCCGTGATTGACTGTTACTGCGATATAAAATGGCACAATCGTTGAGTTTGCCGCCATCTTCAATCCAAGTTTTAATTTGTGAGGCAACAAACAGCGCCTCATCCAATTCGTTAAAGGCAGCATAAATGCCTACAGGGTCACCTTGATTGCCTTCCGACCACAAATTTTTCCCGAGTCGATTGTTGTTATTGGAAATCAGCTCATTCGCTGCTTGCAAAATATTCATGGTAGAACGGTAATTTTGCTCTAATCGAATGGTTTGTGCATTGGCAAACTCTTTCAAAAATAACTGAATATTTTCGATTTTTGCACCACGCCAGCCATAAATAGATTGGTCGTCATCGCCCACAATCATCACTTTGCCTGTTTTGCCTGCCAACAAACGAATCCATTCATATTGAATTTTGTTGGTGTCTTGAAACTCATCCACCAAAATATGCTGAAAACGTTGTTGGTAACGTTGCAAAATCAGTGGCTTATGTAAAAACAATTCGTACGAGCGCAATAAAATTTCGGCAAAATCTACCAATCCTGCACGATCGCAAGCATCTTGATAAATCTGATAAATTCGAATCCATTCTCGTTCTTGACGATCGTGATGATCATCAATTTGATTCGGACGCAAGCCTTCGTCTTTTTTATTATTGATATACCAAGCGGCTTGTTTTGGCGGGAAACTTTTTTCGTCAAAATGATGTAATTTCATGAGGCGTTTGAGTAAACGCAATTGGTCTTCCGAATCTAAAATCTGGAAATCTTGCGGCAAATCCGCATCAAGATGATGAGCTCGCAGAAGTCGATGAGCAATGCTGTGAAAGGTGCCGACCCACATACCAAACAAACGCTGATTGCCGTCAGATAAGACGGATTCAATACGATGACGCATTTCTGCGGCAGCTTTGTTGGTGAAAGTCACCGCCATAATGCTCCCTTCGGAGACACCTTCAACGCCAATCAACCACGCAATTCGGTGCGTCAATACGCGGGTTTTACCACTCCCCGCGCCCGCCAACACCAAATAATTGCCCAACGGCGCACTCACCGCTTCCCGTTGTTTATCGTTTAAACCATCTAATAATTCTGCGAAATCCATTATTTTTACTCACAAACACTGTTTTTTTGTACAGGCGAAATTATAGCGATTTCGGCTGAAATCTCAATGATAAAGAGGAGAAACCGCATACATACTGAGGAAACAGAAAAAAGGTTAATCACCAATTTCTAAACGTTCTCTACCACTATAAACCGTCGCGCGTCCCGGTCTGGCAAAACCAATTAACGTTAAGTTGTATTGTTCTGCCATTTCTACCGCCAAATCTGTTGAAGCCGAAATTGAGACTAACATTTCTATGCCTGCAGAGACTGTCTTTTGCACCATTTCATAACTGGCGCGGCTGGTCACAACAATAAAGCCTTGCGGTTTACTTGCTTTAGCATGCCACCCCAATAATTTATCTAATGCCACATGGCGACCGACATCTTCACGAATAGCGAGTAATTTACCTTCCATGGAGAAAAATGCCGCCGCATGCGTGGAACCTGTTTGCTTACCTAGTTCCTGAGTGTCCTGTAATTGCTGTAAGCAATCGTCTAGTTGTGCCACATGGAAGGTTAAAGTGCGGTCTAATTTTTTGACATTTTTATAAACCTGTTGAATCTGTTCCGCACCACAAATGCCACAACCGGTTCGTCCCGTTAAGGTGCGTCGATGATCTTTCAATGCTACAAAACAGCGGGTCGCCAACTCAATTCTCGCTTCAATGCCATTGCAGGCTTCTTCAATATCAATGCCATAAATATCACTCGGTTTATCAATAATTCCTTCCGATAAAGAAAACCCCATGGCGAAATCTTCCAAATCTCGTGGAGAACACATCATCACCGTGTGAGAAATATCGTTATAAACCAACGCCACAGGCGTTTCAGTGGCTAAAACCTCTTGTTTCTCAGAAATAGCAATCTTGTTATCGCCTTGTTGCTCATTTGTTAATTTTTTAATAAAGTGAATTAATTTTTTTTTGATCCAACTCAAAATTTTCTATCCTTATAGCCATTATTAATTATGGATTTCTGTACAAAAAATAGGTATTCTACCCGCCGCTACTAGTCAGGTAACTATGCATTTTAATTGTTACATAACTACTCAGCATCGTTTCGCTAAATTTTAATACAAATTTAACAAAAACGACCATCAGATTATCTAGTTAAATACAAATTTAAAACTATCAAACTGAAAACAACAACAAATTTTGTTGATTGTGGGGAGTGTTTATGCAGATCACAAGAAGAAAATTCTTCAAGGTCTGTGCCGGCGGTATGGCAGGAACATCGGTTGCGATGTTAGGCTTTGCTCCGGCTACGGCCTTAGCTGCGCCACGCGAATACAAACTATTGCGTGCGAAAGAATCGCGTCAAACCTGTACATACTGCTCGGTAAGTTGCGGTATGTTGATGTACAGTACAGGTACACCATCTAATACATTAAGTGGCCACACCGCGACAAATACCCGTTCTAAATTATTCCATATCGAAGGCGACCCGGATCATCCGATCAGCCGTGGTGCGTTATGCCCTAAAGGCGCCGGTGCATTAGACTTTATCAATAGCGAAAGCCGTACCTTATATCCGGAATACCGCGCGCCGGGTTCCGATAAATGGGAACGTATTTCTTGGCAAGATGCGATTAAACGCATTGCCCGCTTGATGAAAGATGACCGTGATGCCAACTTTGTTGAAAAAGATGCAAGTGGCAAAACCGTTAACCGTTGGACAACTACAGGTATTATGACCGCCTCTGCCATTAGTAATGAGGCCGCACTTCTTACCCACAAATGGGTTCGAATGATGGGCATAGTGCCGATGTGTAACCAAGCGAATACTTGAC
>OGJZ01001781.1_pt1 | contig 18016 bp, 20 predicted proteins | sample 1572321 | NCBI WGS metagenome assembly OGJZ01 (sample SAMEA2582086, study PRJEB24529) | metagenome | biome: Human gut stool | place: China | collected 2011 | reverse complement strand
TGAGACCAATACACTTTGTTCACATGGCGGTTAGAGTTACCGTCCTTATGTGCACATCGCATACGGACTTCATATTGTCCTGGCTCCTTTACATCGAACCGGAACACACGATAGATAGCCTTGTTTGAGCTATCCTTGATAACGCCAGTGTATTGGCTATTATCGATAGAAGTTCTTGAATGACTGTTCCTCTTAAACCAGCGGTTATCGGTCTTTTCAAGCATGGCACTTTGGCCACCATTGTTACTAATCGGCAAGGGTATCCACTCTGCAGAGCCAACTTTACGATAGCCACCTTCAATAGTAACTGATGTTTCGCTTAGTCCGCCCTGGTCGTTTGAATAATACAAACCATTGGGCAGTGATAAAGTTACTTCTAATGCAGTAGATAAGTTACCTTGCGTTTGATGTATTGACCAGTCGTTGGTAAGCTCATACGTCAAAGGTTGGTCAGCATAGTTATCATTAAAATTAGGGATAATTTCTTGGTCGTTCGTACCAAGTCTTACATCTAGCTGAACTTCCTTATAGTTACCAATAGGGTTACCGTTTAATTTAACGTCCGTTATAGCGTCAATAGGGCCCTCTCCGGCACAGTATAATAGGTTAAGATATTGCTTACTTCCGTCGCTTGTTACATGGCGAGATATAAGCATACCGGCACTTTTACACTTACCATAGGTTATAGCTAAAGGATGACCTTGGCCAATAACAGTCTGTGCACCTTGCCACCCATAGGTAGCAGACTGCTCTGTATTAGAGCTATCTGTCTTAGGTGTAGCTATCTTAGATATGATCGCGTTACCAATCATACCGATAGCCATTGCTGCTAACGTACGACCTAACACGCTAGTAATACCGAATATCGCACCGGAGGCGATACCGGCAGTTGCAATAGATAAACCAATAGATAACAAGATAGCGAATGCTTGCTTTTCAAGTTTAGGTAATACCACTACATAGGCTTCGTCTGTAGGTGATGCGGTATCATCTACTAACTCGCCATTAATGGAGTACACCCATTCGCCTGGCTCAGTGAAATATTGGTTAAGCTTTTTACCTTCAACAAAAGGCACAAGAGTCTCTTGTCTAGTGGTAAGGTCGAATGGGTTTCGAGCAATTACTAATCTAATCATTTTGAGCCTCCTTGTGCCTGTACACTCCTAATATACGTTTTCTTAATCTGTCCATTGGTACGATACACACCCCCGCATATTCGGTAGAATGTATCATCTTACCTTCGCCTACATATACTGCGATATGATCAGCATTATTACTGTAGAGGTTCATGACAATTATGTCCCCTACTTCCGGTTCCTTGACTTCGTGCCAAGGTGAGTTCATATCTGGCCAATACATTGCATATGGCTCAAGATAAATACCGGCTCTCTTGTACACCTCTACCACAAGCTCCCAACAAGGCAACTCCTTCCACGGAGTACCTATTAGGTTATTTAGAGTTAGACGCATATAAGCCCCCTTGTGGTATCGTTGGCTCACCGCCAAATCTAACGCTGTTATTTAACTCACGACAGCGTTTTAGAGTTTTGTTACATGTTTGTGCGTACCCTTTGTATCCGCACTCTACAGACTTAAATTTGAAAGGACAGTAGTCTTTCATTACTCGAACAGGTGGGAACCTACGAGAAAATGAGAAATCTGTGCCTAATGTGAACACTACCCAGTCCGCTTTAGATTGGGATGCATTAATGATGAACGTTTCTTCTAGTTCAATGATGTCCGGCAAGTTAGTATTGAATATTCGAATATTGACCTCACAATCTGTGAGGCCTTTATTCTTTTCTACTAATCGTTGGATAGTACCGGTTACATTCGCTACAGAGAGTTTAACGTTAGGCATCTGCTTAGTGTCCTCGTTAATATCCTCTAGCTTGAATGGGAAGGCTGTGTACTTCTTGCCAGCTAAAGTTAAATCCTCTGTGTTATTCACGAGGAGGATATTCCCTTCCGGATGATGTAACTCAATAGCCATTACCCATGCTCCAGTGGAGGATATCTTATTCTTTTCGATGATTGATGCAGTTGATAACGTTAACATCTAAGCCTCCTGTAATTGAATAGAACCATTCCATATACCGTAATCACTAGCGGAGAAGTGGAGCTGGTCAGCAAACCGTACTCTTACCTTCGCTCGTGTCTCCGGATGAGTCCAAAGGAATATCTCTGCAGTATTAACCTGGTCAAAGAAATTCCTTAGCTTGATATATTCCGAAGTCGGTATCTTATAATTCACTGAATATGATCGTAACGCTTTTGTAGTTTTGCGATGAGTTAGCATCGTCATGTTCTCCACCTGAGCCTTACGACTTACATCCGGCGTTGTTTCATCGATAGGGTATATCGGATATCTTATGTTTGGGAATTCTAACATACGCTATACTGCGGCCGCTTTAACAGCGTCACGCATACCTCCTTTGTTTGTCATAAGACTGGTTACTACTACATCAACTATCATTTGTTCGCCATCAAACTTAGTTTCTTGTTGTGGGCTATCCAGTTGTTGACCAGATTGGTTGATGATGTTAACCGTTACTTTATTCGCTCCTTCACCGCCAATCATCTTTCGAGTTTGGCTAGCATTGTAAATGCGATGAGAAGAGTTGAACTGTAAGAGCTCTGGACCATTCTCACCAACTAATGTCATACCCGCAGGAGCTACACCGCCACTTGCAAACTTACCAAAACTATTCCCTGTAAATGCTTTACTGAAAGAACCACCACTGGCAAACGAAGATACACCGCCACGGCTAGCACCTATAGCGCCGATACCATTTGCTATACCACCAAATATGCTTTGTAGCTTAGGCTGTACGTACTGTTGGAATGATAGGTTTACGAGCATTTTAATAATGCTATTTGTAATATCCTTAAAGATATTCTTTAACCCCTTACCAAAGGACTCAGTACCAGTTGCCATAGCTTCTAAGTGGCTAGTAAATGAGGAGTTGATACTGCTCATCGTACTATCAAAAGTAGACTTCGCTAGGTCACCATAGTTCACTACCTGTAAACTGTACTGTCTAGCGCCTTCTTGTAGGCTAGTACGTAGATTACGTCCGGCAGCTTCCCATAGCTTTTGCTGTGCTTCAACGAGGTTCTTTTCCACTTGCAAGCGTTGAGTAGCGCTTAGCTGAGCCTCATTGAGTTCTCGTTGAGCGAATTCGATGTATGCTCGTAACTGTTCATTAAGTACTTGGTCTGCATCTGCTTGAGATATCCGTCCAAGCCTTACTAAATTAGATTGGTGTTCAGAGTCCTCGTTGAGTTGCGTATAGGCTAACTCTCTGATTTTCTGTTCCGTATCAGCAGTAATCTTTAGCTTCTCGGCATTAGCTCTCTTTTCAGCTAATGTCTTATCGCCTACTGCCTTTGTGTACTCACGAACGTTATCATCAATTTGAGCCTTTTGTGCTTCGGCTTCCGTCTTGAGTAATTGCAAGCGATCGCCTGTGCGTTCAAGGTCAAGCTTCGAGATTTCCTCGTTCATCTTGCGTACACGTATCTTTTGATTACGGTCAGCTTCTTCGAGTTTCTTTTGATATACTTCTTCGTTCTTAGCCTTAGCTTCTGCTACTAGATTGGAGCTTGCCAACGCTTTAGCATTTGCATTTTTAAGGGCGTCTGCAGAACCAGACATACCTACTAATTTAGACGTGTCAACGTAGCCTGTAATCGCCCCGAAATCGCCCGTAATAGACTGCTTAGCGACTACCCCTGTACTGGAGTTAGCGCCTGTGTATCCGCCATTACCGTCAGCAATAACAATATGGTTATCACCAAGTACAACGACACCGTCACCAGCTTTAGGAACATATCCGTCACCTTCTGGGTGCCATGCTCCGGCTTCTGCCGCTGCATCCATAATAGATGGAACATACCGAGGAACATCCTTACCGAATGTTTCTTTTACGCTATCTGCAAATAACTTACCGCAATCTGTAGCCCAAGTGCCATCAGCACCCAATACGTAGGCTTTGCCCAGTTGAGCGTTAGCGGCATCTAATACACCAGAGGCACTACCAGAACCGCCACCGACATTACCTAGTCCCGCTGCAGAACGGATAATCTCACGGATGTTCTTATTGTTAGTTTCGTATTGGTTCTTAGCGTTGAGCTTATCGATTTCATACTGGCTACCGTCAATCTCCAAAGATTGAAGAGTAAGACTACGAATAAGTTCATTAAGGCGTTCTACAGAACTTGCTAGCTTCTCTGCTGCTTGCTCTGCCTTTTTAGCCGCTGCCTCTTGTGCTTTGGCTGCCTTACTAGCTTCTTCATTAGCCTTGTTGATAGCTTCGTTATTGGTAAGACCGTTCTTAGCATTCTCGATTTCTTGCTCCATCTTAGCTTGCTCTTCTTCGGCTTTCTTCTTCGCAGCATCTGCCGCTTCCTTAGCCTTAATTGCAGCTTCAATTTGAGCCCCTTCTTCTTTCGTTGCTAAGCGATCATTCTTAATAAGTCCAAAGAATGAACTATCCTCAACCCAATACCGCCCATCATGGTTAGCCATGTAAGCAGAATTAGTGCCAGGTGCGTTTAAGTTCTTATGTGCTCTAAGGCCATTAACATCAACACCTAGGTCTGTGCCTGCTGTCTTAGATGCATATACCGCACTATATATGCTCTTTGCTGCAAGTCCAGCTACAGTTGCTAATGTAAGCCAAGGCCCGGCTGCTGCTATAGTAGCCAAGCGCATGAACTTCAATGCACTTGTAACAGATTGAATACCTGTGATTACTATGCTAGCTTCTAAGCCGAATTTGATAAGACCGGAAATAGCTTCCTTTTGTTCTGTAGCTAGATTGCTATAAGACTTTGTTAGATTGATTGCACCTTGTGCATATTCCATAACCACCGGCAAAAGTTCTTGGCCAATCATAATAGCCAATCGCTTGCCGGTCTGTTCCATGTCTTTCAATTGACGATTAAAGGCAGCTGACTTTCTAGCGGCTTCATCATCAATGACGAGTCCCATTGCCCTTGCACGGTCCTCGACTTGCTTCATGGCGTCTGCTGACATATTTAGCATTCCATGAAGTTGATATCCGGTTTTACCGAATAGCTCCATCTCAATCCGTGTCTTTTCGGCGCCGTCCTTCATGTTCCGTAATCGGTCTTGAACGACTTTAAATACTTCAAGGGTATTCTTACCCTCAATCTGATCAATGCTAATGCCTAGCCGGCTGAACATATCAGTAGCTAGTTTCCCTTCTGCGGATGCAACTTGCATTTTATCTTGTGCGTTAGATACAGCCTTCGCAAATTTAGCGAACGCTACAGTACTAACGTCAGTAGCTAAACCCATATAGTTTGCAACGGAGAGGAATGTACTTGCTTGCTCAGCAGTCGCACCCGTTAAGGATTGCATCTTCTTTACTGATAAGTTCCAAGCTAGCGCCTCTTTTGCGAGTTTAGAACCTACTCCGGCAATACCGGCACCCGCACCAATGGCAAACATTTCATTCTTTAACTTTGAAAACTCTGCAACTGTTCCCTTAGAGGTAGCGGCGATTTTCTCTAAACCGGCTTGCGCGTTCTTGTCGGTCAGTTGCACTATGATATCTACTACGTTATTCGACATCCTTATTCATCGCCTCCATTTCTAAACCCTCTAATATCCACATAAGACTAAATAACATCGGATTTAGGTTAATGTTATTTATCTCGGCCACTGTACGTATCGCCGGATAATCAAACCCGGCTAGTCCGCCTGAGTGGTAATTCCTTTGACTGCGTGATAGGTTATACAGTTTCATAGCCAGTTTTGAACCGAATAATAGGCGTGGTGGGTTAAAGTCACACTCGGAGCAGTCGAAGGACTGCTTTGTAGCGGTTTGTAATTCCTTACATCCCTTGCAGTACTTCGGCTTATCCGAGGACATCCACCTCCACGCCTCTTCTAGTTTTTTTCTGTTTCTTCTTGCAATTGATAAGTCATTGTAATGACCTTACCGGCAAAGTCCATTGCTTCCTTATCGCTTACAGTATTGAGTTGTTCGTCTGTGAGTTCGTATACATCTGTTAAGATGAAACGCATAATATCACGACTACGGACAATAGATGCTACTTGATCATCAACATCTACTGGACAATACACGAAGTCTAAACCAGCTTTGATTAATGCATCACGTTCAGTCCATGTAAGGGCTCTCGGTTTTAATTCTTTACCTTGAATATTCATAGTTACCTCCTAAATGAGTTAGATTAGTAAGATACTTGGCTATTAACCAATTCAAATACTACTGCGGATTGACTAGCGTCATCGCCATAATATGCTTTGAATGGAAGTTCGATATTAACGCCTTTAGGACCATCGATACCAGGAGAGTTACGTTCGTAAATCAATTCAGGCAATTTAATAGTCAAGGAGTTAGTACCTTTAGTAAGCGTTAATTCAAGACTGGACTCAGTGCCATTTACAGCTTTATTTAATAGGTCCATATTTTGGAAGAACGCTTTAATAGTACCGGACACACCGATAATACCTGTATCAATGTATGTACGGAAGCCTTTACCGCCGATAGCATAAGAGTCACCATCTAGGCCAAAGTCGATATCAAGGCTCATGGACAATACATTAGCTACAGTAACGCCACCTTCTTTTATGGTGGCTTCAAGGTTCTCGAAGGGAGTAAACACAATGGATTTAGGCGCTGTATCAAATGGTACTGCCGCCATTGTTTCTTTACATCCCATTACATCGATAGATGCAGTTAATTCAGAGTCACCACCGAAGTTTAAGGACATCTTATTCATACGTACGCCACTGAATTGTTGGTAAGTACTAATATCCTTATAACCTTGTTCAAAGGTAGCAGATGGCATATCTGGACCAATTTTAAATACGTGTTTCTTGCCGGAGCCTTGTGCTGTTGTAGTTGGAGCACCAAAGCCTAGCTTTAACCAATAGCCAAAGCCCAATACATCAACTGGTGGAACAATACTACCGGAAGTATCAATATTACCGCGACTAGGTGCTGCCGGATTACGTGTACCTCGAATAACAGAGGAGTCATTCAAGTTTTGGCTAGCCTTCAAGGAAGAACTGATAATAGGCATTATCACGCCACCAGTAGATGGTGTAGTACCGAAGTCAGTTTCAAAGGCCATTGTAAGAGAAGATTGTGCACCTTGTGCACGTTTAGCTACTGCCATGTTTAATCCTCCTAATATTCAACATTACCGCCAATTACGTGCGGTATTTCTATAGTGAGTGTGGCTTTGCCCGGATACACCGGACGCCACGAGATATTGTCTGTTTCATAGTCAATGTTAATGACAGGATAGTTAGGGTTAACTGCCATGATACATTCGATGAGTAGTTGGCCAAGTTCATCACATTCGAACGCTCCTGTGTATTTCACTACACGTCCTTCACGTTCTGCCTCAGCTCTTACTATTCCCCATACGAGTTGTAGGGTGTAAGAGTAAGAACTTGCCAAGCCCTCAGACTTGTTATCCATCATGATGATCACGCACGGGCAATCCTCTTCAAGAGGTGCACCGGCGTCATCATATCCGATGTAAATACCAAGGTCCTTTCCAAAGTGCTCCATGCAGTAGTCGGTAATCTTCTGATTATCCTTAACCGCTTCCGCCCATCTGTTAGCAATGACCGCCAGTGGAATAGTTTGCATTGCTACCTCACTTTATATGCTCGTCTACTAGATGCGAATTGAGTGCTTTTGCCTAGTGCATATTCACCGATTTTAGACTCTAGGTAAGGTACCAACTTAGGCTGTAAGGCTGTTCTCATCGGACCAAACGTTTTACGAGGTTTAATCCTAAATGATGTTTTACCCTTAGCAAGTTGAAAGCCACCGGCAAATAATGTCCTACGCATTGGCTCTGTGATTTGTTTCGTGTAACCACGTTCTATCTGTTCGCCTAATCGTTTAGCAGACGATGATAACCACCCTACTTTTACTGATTGCGACCTGGCGTCGTATTGGTAACCAACTGCTCGGAACATCTTACCGAGAGGTGTGTATCCGACTGTGGTTTCTTTAACGCCACCGGCTATAAGTTGGGCTCTGGACTTTAGTCCCCAACCTTCCCTATGCGCCTTACCGCCATCTTGATATGCACGCCTTACTTTAGCGCCGAAAGCTGCCTCGAACTGTGCCCTCATAGTAGGTGGCATGAAGTTAGCATATTTATGGCCACCAGGTGAACCGGATTTAATACCGGCCTTGATTTCCTTTTGCATCATCCACCCGACTGACTTCATAGCTTTCCTAGTCCAATCCGGTTTAGTCTGAGCTATAAATTCAAGATACGGAGTAGCAGTGTCAGTAATGGTAATTGGTGAATTACTCATGGTCTTACCGTCCTAACGTTGGCCACAATTTCAAGACAATGCATTTTAGCGTCGCTATCGGAGATATGATCTACGTACCACTTCTTACCATTGATGTAGATTACATCTTTAGTCTTAGGTAGCGGAACGTCTTTGGTTCTAATCCACACCTTAGCTTTATCAGCAAGGCCAGTTACGAATCCTGAACCTTTACCGTCATACTCACCGATTTCTACGCTAGCCTTAATCTGCTTACCTTCATATGTTATTTTTTCGCCAAATACATCGAGTAAGGCGCTTTCATCATAGGTCAGCATATGTTATACCTCGTAGAGTGAACGCGGACCGTGTGGCCCGCGTTTCATTAAAAATACAATAATTAGTTTTTCAACATTACTGTAACAGTATCTTGTGTTGCAGTCTTAGGTTCTACTGCGATACCCAATGCTTTACCACCAGTTTTCACAGCTTTACCAGAAGCGAAGTTTACTGCATCACCTATAGCGTATGTATCAGATTTATTAGCGTCTACTTTGAATACGCCAGTTACTTTTAACGCACCCATTTCATCTTTCTTAATATCTGTTACTGCTACGCCATGAAGTGCACCGGCTTCTACAATGTCACCGGCTTTAATATCTGCTGTTGCCACATAATTGATGCGGTCTGTTTCATATACGAATTTTGCCATATGTGTTTATCCCCCTAATTATTTACCAGCGTTTTTATATACACCACGGAAGTCAAGAGCACTTACGCCACAGTCAAATGCTACTTTGTATTCGATACCATCTACATCGAAGCCTTGGCGAGTTTCAAGACGTGGAGTTTCAACGCCATTCAAGTAAGTTACTTCAATAGTGTCATGTTGAGTTGCATCAGCTACTAAGTACCATGCATCTGGATCAGTTAATTCCGCATCTGCTACCACTACGAAGCGACCTTTGTAAGGGTTAACTACACCGGAGTTTACACCGTCTACTGCTGCAGTAGAGTTAACGATTTGGTATGCAACCATTTCAAGTTCTGGAGGAACTACCAAGTATTTAGGTGTAATGTTAAGAGTAGCATCACCAGTAATACCTTTTTGACGGCGCATAGCAGTAATTGCTTTCGCGATTGCTTTAACAGATAATGCTTCACCCGTACCTGCTACGTTACCGTGCTTGTTGTCAAACAATGCTACACCGTCTTGCATTTTAACGTTACCAGTTAATTGCGCATACACCATTTTGTTTACCAAGCGTTTCGCAGCGGAACCATATTTAGTAGCGATTTTGGAGAACAAGCCCAAGTCATCATTGATGATCGCTTGACGAGTTAAGCTGAACAACTTACCATATGTAGCCACTTTAGTACGAGCAGATGCTTCGCCTAAGAAGTCTTGTTGGAATTGGCCACCTTCTGGAACTAATTCAAGATTACCTGCTTCAGACAATGCTACGCGTGCAGCTTCTTTGAAGTCACGGTTAGAGCCTTTACCTGCCCAGATTTGGAATGTAGTTTCTGCTTCGTTGAAGCCTGTCATTACAGATTTGTTAGCAAGATTGGACATAATTGCTGGGAATGTGGATGTAGAGTTAATAGCTTGACGAGCCAATTCCATGTTATCGCCAAAGTTAGCTTTCACGTTTTCACGTTGTAAGGACTCACGAGCCAACTCAATCATGGAATAGCCACGCAACTCATTAGCACCTGGTGCAGCATCTGCTACAGGGATACCTGCTGCCATCAATACTGCGTCTTGTGCAGCGGCACGGAACTTATCGCTTTCAGCTTCACCCATTGTTACGGACACGCCTTTATTACGTGCACGCAATTGGTCCATTACCATTGCACGAGCTTCGTCAACAGATACGCCCATTACAATTGCTTCGTCAGCACCTTCTACATCGAAGTCACGGAACAATGCAGTAATTTCGGATGTGCGTTTACGTTCTTGCTCCATAGCTTTTTGAAGGTCCTCTTGTGTGATACCAGTTTCTACTGGTGTAGATTTTACTTCTTCAGTTGTTACAATTGCTTTTTCATCCATACGTTTTGTTTCCTCCTGTGTGTCAATACTTGTATGAATTTCCTCAGCACTACGTCCTACGCCGACAGTAGCGTCAGCTGGAACAGATACAATGCTGATTTCTAAAGGTTCCCAATCAGTTACTACATATGTGTCAGGTCCTTTGAATCTGCCATTACTGGATACAGAATCTTTGTCATCAAGCACTTCATATCGCTTGATTGAATACCCAACGCTTACGCCTTGTAGCGTACCGGACTGTACCTTTTGGAATATTGTTTCGGATTGTTCATCTGTATCAAAGCGTACTAACGCTTTACCGCGGTTATCTTCTAGCCATACCTTCTCGACATGACCTACGACCGCATCACGATCATGGTTAAACAATACCGTACCCAAGCCATTATTAAAGCGCTCAAGGTTGATGCACTCTTCATCGTGGCAAAGGATTTCATCGCCGAACCAACGGCCATATGGCGTTTCGGAAGAGAATGATAATTCTACTGTCCGGCTATCGGTATCGACGTGGTCAATAGTAGTTTCTCGACAGTAGTTGCCAAGAACACTACGCTTTTGATGTTCACTCATTACTAGCCATCAGCTCCTTCCTGTGTAGTGTCATCATCGCCCATCGTTAGCGGTTGCAACTCACTGGAATAATCTAGTAATACCCCAAGCTCCTTGGCTCTGTCTTGTTCAAGTTTCCGTTGTTCAAGAACTTCTTCCCAATCGCGTCCAGATGCTGCACACACATCTTCTAATGTTGTAAGACCGGATTTGATAGCTTCCTTATTAGCGTTAACTTCCTTAACAGGGTCAATCCATGACCACCCTGGAGCAAGCCAAGCTACCTCTTGGTATTTGTCCTTGTTCGCTAAGTAGTCAGAAGGTAATTCACCCGCTAAGTAAAGGGCGTCAATAAAGGCTTTCCAAATCGGCATACAGAAGTGTCTGATTACAAATTTCTGCATTTGACGGAATGTCTTTTGGTCCTCTAACAAGTTTTGCCTTGCAGCCGAGAAATTCCCAGATATATTACGCGCTACGATGTCAGCGCTCATACCAAGACCGGAGGCAATTCTCCGAGTCTGAGTTGCTGAATATTCACTTGCAGTACCAGCGTTACGCTTAGGGTCTGCAAACTCAATGGACTCACCAGGGCTCAGGTGTCTAACCATACCTGGTGCCATTGTGATATTAGGTCTGCCTTTGCTATCTCTTGGTAGCATAGACGTTTGTCTTGCAGAATTTTGTGAGGTTACAAAAGCACTGAAGCATGCCGCCACTCGTGCAGCAATTAAATCAGCATCCATGTACTCATCAATATCATGGATTCTACGAAGTACTAACGCCAATAGGCTTATCCCTCTAAGCTGAGAAGGGCGTTTAGGCTTGAATAACAAAAAGGCTTGGTCTGTTGTTAACCGAGCTGTATCAAACGATCGCAACCCCATCGGGTCAGTTTGACTCACATGGTAAGCTACTGGTCTACCGTGTTCGGTAACTTCAACACCATTGATAATGTTATTCTTACCGTGTGTAACACTTACTGCGCCGATATTCTCCGCTTCTATCAATTGGATGGATAAAGGTAGGTATGTACCCTGTGAAGTCTTGTTTACAAGAATTTCACCGTCATACACCATTCGCCGTAAGGCCATTTCTTGCAATTCGTAGAAGCTAGAAATACCTCTTATGTCAGCATTTTCAGGCTCTGCCCATTTGGCCCAAGCCTTCTCGATTTTCTTATTTAAATCGTCATTCAGCTTGCCGTTTCTGTTTCTAACTTTTGCTTGAGGGATAATCCCTGCACCGATTACGTTACGCAAGATTGCAATTATTGCGGACTCAGCTAAGTCACTGTTCATCTCGGCAGCTCTTGCTCGGCCACGTATGATATCTCGTGAACCTGTTGCAAGTTGTTCCGCGGTTCCATACGCTGGTTGCCAATCACTATTTAACCTATCCATAGATGCCGCATCATATTGACGTAACGCATCGCGGTAAGCTTGACGTTCATACGCACGTTGTGGACTAACCCAACTGATTACTCTATCAATAATGTTCATCGTCCACCCCATGTTACGAATGCATCTGCTTGGTAGCCGTTAGACTCCTCATGTACACGTTGCATCAAGGTTTGTTCTCGTGCATAGAGTACAGGTAAGTCAATCGTCTTGAACCGCTTACCACCAATCTGTAACTCAGAATATCCTTTAGTTTCGATATCCTCGATGACTTGGCGTACCCGTTCAAGTTGTTCATTTACATCGCTCATGGTTCACCTCCTATCTAAACCAATGGCCAGTATTCCCTATGCCTCCGCTGTAGTCCTCATATGTTTGGACCTCTTCAGTTTCCTCATAAGGTTCTGGCTCCATTAAATATTTAACGCCAGCAATATCTGCTACTGCTGCGTTGTAAGTACATGTATCAAGTAAATGGTTGACCGGATGACTGGTTAGCGGTTTCCATTGAACAGTTACCGCACCCGTTTTCACATTTCTGTGTTCCTGCTTTTCCTCTGACCTTAGATGGTCTGAGTACTCTTGCGGACAATCTTTGTATAAATGGATCGTGCCATCTTCGTTTATCGGTCGTACCATTCTTGCGAATATAAAGTCTTTCCAATAGTCTGTATTTAATACGTATAGCTTAAGTCCGCCTACAACGCCCTTCTCCAATGATGTCATTGTGTATGGTGCGGTCATAGTAGTATGGTTAGATGAGCCTTTAAGAGGGATACATACTTCCGGGAACCTTGAACAGAATTGATATACTTCGTCTGTTCTAAAGCCGGAGTCAATACCTGCTTTCATTATTTGACGAGGTTCGCCAAACTCCGATGGATACTCTCGATGAATAATGATTTCCTCTAAATCCTCCCAAGTGCTTGCCTGTCCATAATCAATAAGGTAAGACTTAACACCTGGAGCATAGGCCCTTACCTCCCACCAGAAGTGGTCAAGCTGTACGTCTACGGAAGCGATAAGCAATACTGCTTTATCCGGCACAACTCCGCTCGGATACGTAGATTCCGTAAATTGCATATTTTGTGTACTCTTAGTTTTAGCACTTCGCCAAGGTTCCGCTAGCCATGAATTAATGAAGTTCATCAATGAGGCTGGCGTACCTTTGGAAGTCTTAAACTCGTACGCAACGTCTCCGAACGTGACCCACGGCGAATATATCGACGATAAGTGATACGAAATTGAGCGGACTTTGCTTTGCGATGCATTTACCGCTACCCATTTTCCATGTCTTAACATTTCCATTTTGTGCTTATCGTGGATGTGTCCGCCGCAATATTCACATTCGTAATACGCTGTATCACGTATCATGTCCGCATTATCGTTGTGTTCGTCCGGCCATTTTATCTGCTTAAACTTGAGGGTCTGCGACACTCCGCAATGTGGACATGGCACGTAATACTGCCTGCGCTCATTTGCATTCATGAGCGCCTGCCAAATATTACCCGACTCAACGGTAGGCGTGGATACCATTACTATTTTCTTATCAACGAACGTTTTAGTACGTTCCTTGGCAAGTTTTATTGGATCCGCTTCCTTACCTGAGAAGGCGGGGTATTTGTCTATTTCGTCGAAGAACAGATACTTGATAGACCGGCTTGATAGGTTACTTGGCGAGTTCGCACCAACCAGTACCATGTAATTGCCGTTGTTGAAATCCAATTCAAGCAGTTTACTATTCTCGTCAAAATTATCACTAATAGATTTAACCGACTTAATCATCGGTTGTACTCTCTTATCGCTGGCAAATTTAGCGATAGAGTCTGTTGGGTATACCATCATAACTGGTGATTGTGTTTGGTCTAGCGCATACCCTATCATATTGAGCTCTGCTTCAGTCTTACCAATCTGTGCACCGAAGCACAGTACAATCTGTTCAATCAGAGGGTCTGTGAATTTGTCCATAGGCTCTTTTAGATATGGAGTTCGATTGGTTCTCCACCTACCCGGCTCTGCGGATATATTAGTTAGTACCCTGAAATTGTCAGCCCATTCTGATACGGTGTATCGTTCCGGTGGTTTAAATGCGTCGAGCTCTTCTTGGAACCAATTAACTTTTGGCTCTACTTTTACCGGTTCTGACTTCCGGCGTGTACTCGCCTTTGCGCGAGTAACTTTCGAGGTAGTCTTCGGCAACTTCGCTCACCACCCTTTCTACCGTCGCTCGTTCTTCTGGATCCGTGAACTCACTACCTACTCGTTTACCGAGTTTTATTAGCGAGGACTTCAACTCTAAGATGCGAGCAGACCATTCTTTGGCCACATCCGCACGAGATACGTACTCACCGTTTAACACGTCAAGTAATTTCTTCTCACGTGCTGCGCGAGACTCTTTATAGTCAGCTTCAGCAATTAGCTTTCGTGTTGCTGCCGATTGGTCTTTAGTTTTATCCGCCTTAGCTTGGCCAAGATATACGAGAACTTCACGGAGGTTCCACCAACCCGTTGCAGCTTTAGGCATGCCAGATTTGTGGTGTCTCGATATGATTTCAGGAGTTACTCGAAGAAGGTCGCACAATTGCGCACTAGATACTAGCAAATCACCAGCTTTATTGAATTTTACACGTGGTTTTTCACTCGCCATCACGTCTTCTCCTTTCTGTCCTTTGGAAATAAACTTTCAACCGTAAAAATTCTCCTACACAGAGACAAATATCGCGCGGAGCCGACCACCGCTGGTTTTATCGCTCGGAAGTACCTTTTTTATCATTCATTCTCATTTAATGCTATATCGATAAAATCTGATGAAGCAACCAAAAAGGGCTACGTGGTTGTGTCGTAGTCCTTAATGATTCCTTCTGCTTATAGCCCGTGGAGGAGTGTACAAGAAGGTATTCACTATGAACGTACCCTACAGCTTGTGGTTACGGAGGACTTTCCCTGGTTGTCTTCCATACCACGCTTGTAGGTTACCATAAGTGTTACCTCTAATTGCATATCGTCTTTATTTATTTTTAGAAAACACTTGACAGAAACTTTTGACCGCGTTCCGTTGGATTGCATAGATACGTGCCTCACTGTAGTTCATACTCTCAATGACCTCTTTCATGCTCATTCCAAAGTAGTATCTGTTCTCTAAGAATGTACGCTCAATGTCATTAGGTACCTTACATATATGTGTCCACAGTTCGTACCTTTCTTTAGATAAGATACGGAACTCTTCTGTCAAATCGTTCTGTGCTGTTTTTAGATTAAGCTGTTGCTCTGGAGTATTAGACCGCTCATCTTGTGCCTCAGCTTCAAGTCGCTGTAAGTGCGCCTCGATATCCTTCATACGTCTACGGCTATTAAGTAACCGCTGTAGCTTTCTAACTCCAGGGTGTTTACTCCCAGTACATGATCTATTCATAGGCTCACCTATACTGCGGTATCGTCACTGCCAATCAGTTCGATATATCTTGCTAGATACCACTGCGCTTTTTTTAGGTCCTCTAACTTATCGCCCTTATGACCTGCACGTGAGATGTACTTAATAACATTGCCCAAGTGGTACGGGAATTGTTGGTCTTCGATGAAGTCAATAACCTCAATCTTACCCCGTGTGTAGTGTGAAGGATGATTCACCACGTCGTCTTTCTGTACTGCGTCAAGTTCTTTTTGTAGAGTCTGTTTCAGTTTTGACTTCTTATCATCCTCCTCTTTCTTGTAAGGCTTGGAAAACGTCTCGGCACAAGTCGGACAATACTTAGGCCAACGACCTGTAGGCTTGTCTTTTCTGTGGATAAATATTTCTCCACAAGCTTCACAAGTAATCGCTTTACTATAACCAGCTTCAGGCGGTGTCATTACTTTTTCACACTCCGGGCAGTAGTCCTCGTGAGTGGATACTGTAAATGTATCTCCGCATCGTCTACATTTCTTTTGCATAGTCTTACTCCTTATACAATTCTTTACGATACTTAATAGCTTCTAAGAGGGCATCCTGCCCTGCTTCTTTACGTTCTAACGCTTTCATAACTTGCTCGTCCATCGTGCCTTTTGTTACTAGATGGTGGATAATCACAGGTTGTGTTTGTCCTTGCCTGTGTAGTCTCGCATTAGCTTGTTGATATTGTTCAAGGCTCCACGTTAGCCCATACCATACGATAATATTGCCACCGGCTTGAAGGTTTAACCCGTATCCCGCTGATGCGGGATGTGCTAATAGCATTTGGATATTACCTTTATTCCACTCGGCTACATCATCATCGGTCTTTAACTCAACGGCTTTCGGGAATGCTTCTTTAATTGCTTGAAGATCATGTTTGAAGTTGTAGAACACTAATATAGGTTTCCCTTCATTAGTTTCTACTAACTCCTTTAACCTCTCTACTTTCTCGTTGTGTACAACTACAATATTTCCCTCGTCATTATAGATAGAACCGTTGGCCAGTTGTAATAACTTGCCGGCTAGGGATGCTGCATTTAAGGCGCTTATGTCATCATCGTCTACAATACTAAGTACATGCTCACGTTCCATTTCTTTGTACAGCGCCCATTCTTTAGGACTCATTTCTACGGTAATTACGTTTTCAATACGCTCAGGTAATTTTAGATAGTCCTTAGCTTTTAAGCTCATACAAACGTCTTGGATTTTACCAAATATCGCCTTATCGGCGCCTGGTAGTAATCGGTAGCTATACACGACGTGGCCATTTGTTTTATCCGGTGTAAAGTAGCGGCATCGGAACTCGGTAAGAGTTTTACCTAATCGGTCGCCTCCGTCTAGTAAATACATCTGCGCCCAAATATCCATTAAGGTATTTGGCGCTGGTGTACCTGTTAGTATGACGATACGCTTAAAGAGAGATCTCATTTTACGCATAGCCTTAAACCGTTTAGCCTGTGGATTCTTAAATGAAGAACTTTCATCGATCACTAACATGTCAAAGGGGAATTTCTTTTTCAGTTTTTCAAAATAGTAGTCGTATAACCACTGCACGTTTTCACGGTTCATCACATAAATGTCAGACTCACTATCGAGTGCGTGTATACGTTCTTTCTCTGAACCCAACACCTTGGCCACAGTTAAACATCTTGTAGCACTCCACTTTTCTGTTTCTTGTGCCCAGGTAGATTCTGCTACCTTCTTAGGTGCAATAAGTAACACTTTTTTGATAGTAAAGCTATCATACATAAGTTTCTCTATTGCGATTAACGTGGAGATTGTCTTCCCTAAGCCCATGTCCAATAAGAGGCCATAGTGCGAATGATCAATTATCCGTTGAATGGCAATCTCTTGGTACTCATGTGGATGAAAGTCCATGAATTACCCTTTCTATGTCATCTAAAAATAACTTAGCGTCTAGCTTACCGGTTAGGACAAATACTATGGCGCCGTGCTTACGAAGCCGTGAAATCTGAACCCGTTGATTGGCCATTAACTTACCTTGTGTGGACTTTAACTCGACGAAGATAACACTACCTCCGGGAAGTATAACAATCCGATCAGGTACACCATCATTTCCAGGTGACAAGAATTTCATATATATGCACCCCAGTTTTTTGAGTTGATTTCCTAACCAACGTTCGATATCTTTTTCTATTGTTCTCACCTCGTTCTCAATAAATAATCGGCAACAGGCTTCAGCCCAGATAAAATCTGGGTTCATCGGTGTTGTGTTGCCGATATTGCCGTTTTTTTTCGTAAACATATATATACGCGTATTCGTG
>OGJZ01001774.1_pt1 | contig 18082 bp, 6 predicted proteins | sample 1572321 | NCBI WGS metagenome assembly OGJZ01 (sample SAMEA2582086, study PRJEB24529) | metagenome | biome: Human gut stool | place: China | collected 2011 | reverse complement strand
GTAAGGCACGGCTCTGCAAAAGCTTGATCGTCGGTTCAAATCCGTCTACCGCCTTAAAGATATGATTTTATCTTGTTTTATACGACATAAAAGCCCTTGAAATAGGGCTTTTTCTATTTTTTATCTGGTTAAACCTTGTTAAAAACTAGAATTATTTGGGGCGAATTTGGGGCGAAGTATTATTTGCGCTCATTTCGTTCCATCTCATACATCCGCACCGAATGTAACACGAGATCACGATACTTCCAAGTGGAAATCAGATACTCAATAACCTCTTGGTCCTCTATCTTGCATTCTATAATTAATAATAACTTGACCGCCTTATATTACCTGATTTATCAGGAAGCATCTGAACATAAAGCTCGTAAGATCGGGCTTTTTTCTTTTCATTTGACGCTAGATTTTAAGCCTATCTCTTAAATTAGGATTCAAAAAGAGGCTGAGATATTCTCTCAGCCTCTTTTTATAGCATTTTTACTAATTCTCTGTTTTGAGAAAAGCAGTAGAATTAAAGACAAATGCCTTCTATTTTTTCAACCTAATTCTTAGTGTTTTTTACGACGGAAGTTAAAGAAGGCTGTTACACTTGCAAGAACAAGTCCTAATAGAGCCGCAAGGCCATTTGCATGTTCACCAGTGTTTGGAAGGTTCTTCTTCTCTTCTGCGTTTCTATTTACTCTAGAGTATTGAGGTTGTTGTGGACGGTCTGTTTGACCTGATTGACTACTTGTAGCAGCATCTGATCCTGGTTTCGCTTGATCTTTAGGATCTTGAACTTTACCAGTTGAATCCTTTTGAGCTTTGTCTGATGGATCTTTTTGATCTTGACTAGCATTTGATTGGCTGCTACCAGATTCCTTAGTACCAATTTCAACTACTTGAGTGATTGGTGTTTTCGTAATCTGTTCGTCTCTGACAACTCGGCTTGTTTCAACACCATTTGTCTTAGTAATTGTGTAGACAACAGTCTTTTCACCATCTACACCAGCAATCTTAATCCGTTTTGTTCCTTTTGGAAGATCTGGATTGCTTAAAGTGATAGTGCCATGGTAAATAACTTGAGTTTCAGTCACGGTTTCAGTTGTAACAACTGGAGCAGTAGCTTTCTTAGTACCTACTTCAACAACTTCATCAACTGCTGGAGTTGTGATGGTGTTAGATTTCTCTTGGCGACCTGTTTCAACACCGTCTGTATAAGTGACTGTTTCAACGATTGTACGAACACCCTTTTTACCTGGAGTTGTCACATTGCGGACACCTTCTGCAAGGGCTGGATTTGGTACTTCTTTGACTTGGAAATCCACTTCTTCAGTCTTAGTTTCTTCCTTAGTGGTAATGACTGGACCAGTACCTTCTTCGATCACCTCGTCTACAGCTGGTTTAATAACTGTTTCAGACTTTTTCACACGGCCTGTTTCCTTGCCGTCTGTTAAAGTGATTGTGTAGACAACTTCCTTTTCACCATTGACACCTTGAACTTTTGTTTTTCTTGTGCCTTTTGGTAAAGCTGAATTTTGCTCAGTTGAAGATCCGTAAGGGATTGGTTCTTTGACTGTAAGTTCCTGAGTTGTAATCTTTGGCTGAGGTTGCGGATCCGGATTCGGTTGCGGTTGTGGATCTGGTTGAGGTTTTGGTGATTCACCATTTAGAAGGGCTTGAGCTTTTGCTTTTAAAGCTTGGTAACGAGCTTCGTACTTGGCAAAACCTTTCTTTCCTTCTTCACTCTTGATCGCATTAACTGCAGTAGTATGGTACCCTTCTGCATCTTCCAAAGCATACTGCAAACTTTCCTTAGTATCTGAATCATCTGGATTGAATTCATTGATTGCTTTTTCAAATTCATCCATTTGATTTTTAAAGTTCGTTGCTGCTTGAGCTTCAGATGCATCTGGAATTTCCTCATCCTCATCAGGCACTTCCTCTGCATAGACAGTAGGAACATGTGTCAGCTCAGGATATTTATAAACGGCTACTGCTCCCAAAGCATTAACAGCTAGCACTGAGATTCCTAACTTAATTAACTTTTTTCTATCCATAATGATTTTCCTTTAATCTTTTTCCTAATAATACGATAGTAACCAGAAGAGCATCGCTCTCCTGGACTATCTTACATTAATGCTTTGGTTTTCTTCTCAAAAGAAGTCCCATCAGCACAAGGATCATTCCGATAATCACCTCATTTACCATAGTAGCAGAAGTACCTGTTTTTGGCAAGATATTCTTAGGTTTTTCTGGCTCTGGTGTTGGTGCCGGTGGCAAGTCACCCTTAGGCGCTGGTGGCGTATCAGGTGTAGTTGGTGGCGGCGTATTCGGTGTTGTCGGTGGTGTATGTGGTGGTGTTGTCGGCGGTGTATTTGGCTCTGGCGGATAAACGTTTACTGTATTCGTTACTTTCGGTTTATCGTTGAAGGTTACAGTAGCCTTATTCGGAATCTTCGTCTCATTATTCTCTTTGTTCAGGTAGCTAGACAAGTCTGCTCCGTCTTTAATAGATGAATAGATGATGACGCGGAAGGTGCTACCCTTCAAGGCTTCTAAAACAGCCTTATCAGTAACTTCTACGGTAACTTTCTGACCTTCTACAGTTACTTTGGCGATTTTCGCAAGAGCTTCATCCGTGATCTCACCCTTGTCATTCACTGTTGTGAATGCTTCGAGAGCTTTTTCGAGTTTCTCTTTGCTCTCTTTCAGTTGTTCAAGGTTCTTATTCAGTTTATCTTGTTCAACTTTTTGTTCTTCAGGTGTTGCGAGGTTACCAGCTTTCGCACCATCTGCTTTCAGTTGTTCCAATTCAGCTTGTGCTGCTTTGAGGCTTTCTTCAAGGGCTGCGACTTCAGCGCTATTGTCTGCTGGAGCAGGTGTCGCTGTGGCATCGCCTGCGTCAGAATCTGAAGCTGGAGCTGGTGTTGCAGGTGCAGGTGTCGCTGCAGCTTTTTCTTTGGCTGCTGCCAATTGTGCTGTTAGCTCTTCTACCTTCTTCTCTGCTTCTGCCAGTTTCTTAGCGAAAGTACCATTTGTCTCTTTGCCTTCGAGCTCTTTCAGGTCGCTTTCTGCTTTTTCAATCTTAGCAGTAATCTTCGCAATGGCTTCTGCGACTTTATTTTCCTCTACCTTAACAGCTACACGGTCTACTTTCAGAACTTTTTCAAGTTCATCTGTTACCGTAAAGCTATTCAATTCAGTCTTCACATCACGGCCTTGAGCGTCTTTGATAGGGTTGCCTGATTCATCAACTGGATCAGTCGGTACCTTCGCTGTCACGTCAAAGCGGAAGCCTTCCTTGAGTTCTTTCAGGCGGTAAGCAGTCGATGGGTTTGATCCATCAGCTGGACCTACTGTCTTAGCTGGTTCGTTTGGTTTTGGTTCCTCAGGTTTTTCTGGGTCCCGTGGACGAACGGTTACTGGGTTAGATTCTTTTGTGCCGTTTTTGCCATTGCTATCCTTGAAGGCAATTGTTGCCTTGTTTGGAACAGTTTGGTTTTCGTAAGCTGATAAGTCACTATCTGCTTTCAGCTTAGCTGGAATGTAAAGTTGGATTTCTTTATAGCCACTGATACGAGCGAAGTCTTTCACTGTTACAGTAACTGTATTGCCTTCCACTTTTGTTTCCACAGCGTCTGTTGCATAACCATCCACGTAAGCTACAGGAGTTCCTGTAATTTCAAGAACTGGTTCCAAAGTATCCGTAACGGTGAACTCTTTGTAGAGGCGGATATCTTTTGGAATTTGTGTGTTGACATTGTACATGTAAGGAACATCACGGTCAACATCTAAGTGATCCAATGTACGGTTAATCTTCTTCGTAACCTCTGGTCCAGGTTGTTTTGGAACTTCAACCGTAACTGGCTTAGTTTCTTTCTTGCTTGTTGGATTATTGTTAATCAAGTATGAAGCTGTATTTGGTACAGAGTAGCTATTAGCTGTTTCATATGGAGTTAAGTCTGCGTCCGCTTTAATCTTCGCTTTGAAGGTTACTTGGACTTTCTTACCACCATTTGCTTTCACAGTCTCTTCTGGGAAAGTTACTTCCAGAGTTTGACCGTTTTTCGCTACAGCTGCGTCTGCTTTCTTACCGCCAAGAGTGACTTGGACATCACCGGCGAATTCAAGAACGTCTTTCAGTTCGTCGGTAACTGTGAAGCCTGTCGCATCTTGAGGCATAGTTGTATGAATGTTGTAAGTGAATTCTTCTGTCCGATCTGCAATTGTTTCAGAAGGTTTTGAATTCACATCTTTTTCAATCGGTGGATGTTCTGGAGATGGAGGAGTGACAGGTACTTCGTTAGAGTCCTTCGTTACAGCTGGTTTGTTAGGGAAGCCAACTGTGTAAGAAGCCTTATTCGGTACTTCTGCCTTGTCTGCTTTCATGTAAGCTGACAAGTTTGCACCCTCTCTGATCTTAGCCTTGAAGTTGAGGACAACTTCTTTACCACCGTTTGCTTTCACCTGGTCTTCTGTCAGGGTCAACTTGATGGTTTGACCGTCTGTTGTAATCTGGTCTGCCTTCAAGTCTTCACCTGCTAGAGTCGCAGATGATTCACCCGCAAACTCAAGAACATCTTCCAGCTTATCGCTGATAGAGAAGGCTGTCGCATCTTGCGGTACAGTGGTCTTCACGGTGTAAGTGAAGACATCGTCACGGTTAGCTAATGTTTCAGCTTCTTTACCGTTTACTTCCTTCTTCAGTTCTGGTTCAGTTGGGGTTGGTGGAATGACTGGAACTGGTTTAGAACTTTGTTCTGTTCCTGGGTCATTGTTAAAGTTGTATTTAGCGGTGTTGTAAATCCGTGTCGTACCATCTTTTTCGATGTAGTCTGACAGGTTCGCTCCCGCTTTGATCTTAGCCTTGAAGCTGACATGAACTGCTTTGCCTCCTAGGGCTTTCGCTTCGTCTTCTGTCAGTTTGACTGTGATCTTCTGACCTTTAATTGTAATATGGCTGGCATCTAGCGGTTGACCATCTACCGTTGCGCTTGCTTGAGCATTTTCACCTGAGAATTCTAGGACTTTTTCAATCGTATCGTAGACTGCGAAGCCTGTAACATCAAGCGGCACAGTTGTGTCGATGGTGTAGGTGAATTCTTCATCACGAGCTCCTAAGTTAGCTGATTCAGCCTCATTGACCTTCTTCTCAATCGGTGGATTTTCCGGACTTGGAGGGGTCACTGGGACTTCATTAGAATCCTTAGTTACGCCTGGGTTGTTCGGGAAGTCCACTCGGTAGCTTGCCTTATTCGGAATGCTAGTCTTACCATCTTTAATGTAGCCAGATAGGTTGACACCTTGGCGAATCTTAGCTGTGAAGGTTAGGTTCACATCTTTACCACCATTGTTCTTAACTTGGTCTTCGGTTAGGTTCACAGTAATGGTTTGACCATTAATTGAGATACGATCGGCATCAAGAGCTTGGCCATTTAGGCTAGCAGTCGCACGACCTGTTCCATCTGCAAATTCAAGAACGTCTTTCAGCTCATCGTTGATAGAGAAGGCTGTTGCATCAAACGGTACTTTCGTATTGATGTGGTAGGTGAACTCATCGTTACGGTTGGCCAGTGTTTCCTCTTCCTTACCATTGACATCCTTCTTAATTTCAGGTTCTTCTGGAGTTGGAGGCGTTACTGGTACTCGGTTCGAATCCTTATGGATTTCTGGACGATTTGGGAAGCCTGCTGTGTAAGAAGCTGTATTCGGGATGCTAGTCTTACCTTTTTCAATGTAGGCAGACAAGTTCGCACCTTCACGAATCTTAGCCTTGAAGGTCAAGGTTACTTCCTTACCACCATTTGCTTTCACTTCGTCTTCTGTCAGAGCCATAGAGATTGTTTGGTCTGCAACATTGATACGGTTGGCATCAATTTCTTGACCATCGAGAGTCGCTGTTGCTTGACCTTTCTCACCTGAGAATTCTAACACTGGTACAAGAGTATCTGATACTGAGAAGGCTGTCGCATCTTGTGGTACAGAAGTTGTTACTTTATAAGTAAACTCTTCATAACGTTCTTTCAGCGTTGCTTCTGGCTGACCATTCACTTCTTTCTTAATACCAGGTTCTTCTGGGCTTGGTGGAATCACTGGAACTGGTTCTGTGCTCTTTTCTGTCTTCGGATCATCGTTAATGATGTATTTAGCAATGTTAGGAATCCGAGTTACGCCGTCTGCTTCAATGTAGCCTGCCAGGCTGACATTCTTACGAATTTTAGCCTTGAAGCTTACATGAACAGCTTTATTGCCGTATTTCTTCACTTGATCCTTCGTCAGAGTTACTGTCAGAACTTGTTTATCTACAGTGATTTGTGAATCTTCGATCACATCTTTGTCACCATCTACTGTGACTTCTGCTTGGCCTTTCTTACCTGAGAATTCAAGAACGTCTTTCAATTCGTCGGTAATCTTGAAGCCAGTCGCATCGACAGGTACTTTCGTATCGATGGTGTAAGTGAACTCTTCGTCACGGCTGTCCAGAGTTGCAGATGGCTTGTTATTAACCTTCTTCTCAACTGGTGGATTTTCTGGTGATGGAGGAGTCACTGGGACGATGTTTGAATCTTTCTCAACTTTTGGACGGTGTGGGAAGTTAGCCACATAAGACGCCTTGTTAGGTACACGCGTTGCGCCGTCTGCTCCGATGTAATCTGCTAGGTTTGCACCTTCACGAATCTTAGCTTTGAAGTTGAGGGCAACTTCTTTACCACCGTTTGCTTTCACTTGAGCTTCAGTCAACTCAGCACTGATGGTTTGGTCTTTCAGCTTGATTTGTTTTGCATCCAGCTTTTCACCATTGAGTGCGAGAGATGCTTCTGCATCTTCGCCAGCAAATTCAAGTACTGGAACTAAACTATCGCTGATAGAGAAGGCTGTCGCATCTTGCGGTACAGTTGTCTTCACAGTGTAAGTGAAGACATCGTTACGGTTAGCTAATGTTTCAGCTTCTTTACCGTTCACTTCCTTCTTCAGTTCTGGTTCAGTTGGGGTTGGTGGAATGACTGGAACTGGTTTAGAACTTTGTTCTGTTCCTGGGTCATTGTTAAAGTTGTATTTAGCGGTGTTGTAAATCCGTGTCGTACCATCTTTTTCGATGTAGTCTGACAGGTTCGCTCCCGCTTTGATCTTAGCCTTGAAGCTGACATGAACTGCTTTGCCTCCTAGGGCTTTCGCTTCGTCTTCTGTCAGTTTGACTGTGATCTTCTGACCTTTAATTGTAATATGGCTGGCATCTAGCGGTTGACCATCTACCGTTGCGCTTGCTTGAGCATTTTCACCTGAGAATTCTAGGACTTTTTCAATCGTATCGTAGACTGCGAAGCCTGTAACATCAAGCGGCACAGTTGTGTCGATGGTGTAGGTGAATTCTTCATCACGAGCTCCTAAGTTAGCTGATTCAGCCTCATTGACCTTCTTCTCAATCGGTGGATTTTCCGGATTTGGAGGAGTCACTGGGACAATATTTGAATCTTTATGGAAGTTAGGATCGTTAGGGAAGGCAGCGTTATAAGACGCTTGGTTATTGATGACTGTCTTACCTTTTTCAATGTAGCCAGACAGGTTGGCACCTTGGCGAATCTTAGCCTTGAAGGTCAGAACAACTTCTTTACCGCCATTGTTCTTGACTTGGTCTTCTGTCAGAGTCAAGGTGATCTTTTGATCAGCGATAGAGATACGGTCTGCTTCTAAAGCTTCTCCATTAAGAGTAGCACTTCCAGCATCCGCAAACTCTAGAACATCCTTAATGGTGTCATCGATAGAGAAGACTGTTGCATCAAACGGTACTTTTGTCTTCACTTTATAAGTAAAGATTTCGTCACGGTTAGCAAGAGTCGCTTCTTTTGCATCATTAACAGTCTTTTCAATCTCTGGTTTTTCAGGACTTGGAGGAGTCACTGGAACGATATTTGAATCTTTATGAACTCCAGGATTGTCTGGTAAATCTACATTATAAGAAGCTTGGTTATTGATAACAACTTTATCACCAACGACATAGGCAGCAAGGTTGGCATTTGGACGAATCTTAGCCTTGAAGGTTAACTTAATTTCCTTATCTGCATTGGCTTTCAGTTCTTCTTGGTTCAGTGTAACTGTGATTGTTTGGCCATTGATCGCGATATGATCATCTGACAGTTTCTTACCATCTACAGTCGCTTCTGCCTGACCTTTTTCACCTGAGAAGTCCAAAACGTCTTTCAGAGTATCAGTGATGTTGAAGGCTGTTGCCTCATAAGGAATCTTGGTCTTCACATGATAAGTGAATTCTTCATCACGTGCTTCCAAGGTTGCTTCTGCCTTATCATTGACATCTTTTTCAATTGGTGGTTGTTCTGGAGATGGAGGAGTTACTGGTACTTCATTGGAATCCTTATGGAACTTAGGATTATGATCGATGTCATAAGAAGCCTTGTTCGGGATCCGGATGCCTTGACCAGGAACTAGGTAATCCAGAAGGTTTACTCCTTCACGGATTTTAGCCTTGAAGGTTACTTCGATAGACTTACCAGCATTAGCTTTCACTGCTTTTTCCGCAAAGGCCACTGTCAAGGTATTCTTATCTGTAGAAATAGTAGCTTGATCATTGGCAGCCTTGCCGTCAATCTTCACTTGGACATCGCCCTTGTTGCCAGCGAATTCAAGAACGGACTTCAGTTCATCTGTTACGGTGAATTCAGTCGCATTGGTTGGCATCGCTGTATTCAGACTATAAGTGAATTCTTCAAGACGGGTTTGGAGATTGTAACTGTCAGCACCGTTAACCTTCTTCTCAATTTCAGGAGTGCTTGGTGGTGGTGGTATAACAGTAACTGGGTTAGAGAATTTTTCTGTTTCTGGATTGTCATTGACCACAAAGCTAGCTTTGTTTGGAATCGCTGCTTTATCTCCATTTGGATACTTAGCTACTAATTGGTCAACTGTGTAGCCAGATTTAATCTTAGCATCGAAGGCTACTTGAACAGCCTTGCCTGCATATTTTTTGACTTGATCCTTATCGAAGGTAACTGTCAGTTTTTGGTCTTTCTTCGCAACCGTCACATCTGTCACGGCTTGGCCATCAATCGTTACAGTCGCATCTCCATCAAAGGTCAAGACTTCTTCCAAGGTATCAGAAAGTACAAACTTATCTGCTACAGTTGGAACTTTTGAATCCACTGTATACTTGAAGGTGCTTGTTAAGCTTGCCAAGTCTTCTTGATCCTTACCATTTACTTTCTTCGTAATTGGTGGAGGAGTCACTTTAACTGGCTCTGTTTCTTTTTCCTTAGACTCGTTATTCTTATTAGTATAAGTAATCTTAGCCGTGTTTGGAATTTCTGGAAGAACAGATTCTTTCTTCACTTTGGCGTGGATGACCAACTCGATTTCTTTATTCGCAAGAGCACTTGCTTTGGCAAAGTCCTTCATCGTTGCTGTAACAGTATTTCCTGAAACAGTAATATCGAAGAATTTCTTGGCTTCTTCAGAAATGCTTGGTTCTGGGTTCACCACTCCAAGATTTTCATCTAGAGTATCGGTGATGACAAATGATTTATATGTATCAATATCATTTGGCAAAGTGGTCTTAATATTGTAGGTGAAATCTGTTTCTGCAGCAATCGTTGCATTATCTTGATCACCGTTAATCTTCTTAGAAACATTTGGTTCTGTTGGTGGAGTTACCGTTACAGGAATTGTTTCTTTTTCACCTTTATGGTCGTTCTTATCCTTAAAGCTAAATGTCGCCTTGTTTGGAATATTAGAACGAGTGACACCGTCATTAATTTTCGCTGGGATAACCAGTTCAATTTCTTGACCAGCTAGGGCACTTGCTCCGGCAAAGTTTTTCATTGTTGCCGTTACTTTTTGGCCACTGACAGTTACGTCAAAGAATTCTGCAGCAGGACCGCTGATAACCGGTTTATCTGCACCTTCATTAATAACGCTTAACTCATCTTCCAAAGTATCGGTAATCACAAATTCTTTGTAAGATGTAATATCGCTTGGAAGTGTAGTTTTAACATTGTATTTGTATGGCTGACCAGTTGCAATATCCAAGTGATCCAAGTTTTCGTTGATCTTCTTAGTTACTGGCGGAGGAGTCACCGTTACTGGATTTGACTCAACTTCCTTAGCCACATTGTTTTCATTAGTAAATGAAATCTTAGCCTTGTTTTCAATAGTCTTACCTGTCACACCAGCTTTAACTTTTGCTGGAATAGTCAGTTCAACGAATGAATATTTCGCGAGTTCTGCGAACTTGCCTTCTCTCACTGTTGCAGTAACAGTTTGACCATTTGTTTGGATTTCAAAGACATCTGCCAATGGACCGCTGATGCTTGCTTGTCCATCAAATTCGAGATCGGCATCCAGCTTATCGCTAATGACAAATTTCTTGTAGCCTGCTACATCACTTGGCACAGCTGTTGTGATGTTGTAAGTGTACGGTTGACCATCGAAGGTTACCAGACTATCCAAGGTGTTGTTAATCTTCTTAGAAACAGTTGGTTCTTTTGGTTTAGGTGGAGTCACCGTTACTTCTTTCGAAGTTTTCTTCTTATCATTTAGAATAACATCAGCTGTATTCGGAATGTTTACCGCACCATTCTTCTTATATTTAGAAAGGTCAGCGCCCGGACGAATCTTAGCCTTGAAGATCAGTTCGATTTCCTGTACTTCGCTTCCACCACGACGAGAGATCAAACGGTTCAACGAAGTTAATTGAGTCTTATCTAATGTAATCTCAATTGTTTGACCATTGATTGAAATCGCTTTGGTCAAAGCATTGTAAGACTTGCCTGCTACTGTTACTTTAGCTGAATTTGGTACAATTTCAAGTTCATCTACAACTGTATCTGTCAAGGTGAACTTGTCAGCAATACCTGGCCATGGAGCAGTTACCTTGTATTCAAACTCTTCGCCATCTGCTTGTAGACCTTCGTGTTCTTTTTCGTTAACCTTCTTGTCTACTTCTGTATCAAGTGGTGGTTTAACATAAATTGGGTTTGAACGACGAATCGTACTTGCCTTGTCTTTTGTCTTGGCGTGGGCATCTTGGTTTGGTGAATCATCTTCACCATTCCACATGATGTTACCTTGGTTAACTAAACCGTAACCATTGTTGTTTTGTAAGATTGCCAAGTAAGCCTTGCTAGCTTGGTTCTTACGGTACTCTTCTTTCAGGCGGACTGTCATTTTCAGCTTCGCCTTCTTCATGATCAGGTAATTATAATCCTTACCTTGCGGTGGAACATCTGCTACAACGACGCTTTGTGAGTTTCCTCCAGCATCTTGTTGTGTTACCACACGAGTCGGCCAACTTTGTCCATCTGGACCTTGAGCAGAATGACTCACCACTTCCAAGCGGTAGTCAATTGGGTCTGTCAACATAACGTTCTTTTCAAATTCGTAAGGAACGTTATTGAAGTTGTAATCAACTGTGTAAGTGAACTCTTCATCTTTCTTGCTTAGTTGTGCAGAATAAGATGGTTTCTTAGTCAACTCTAACGGATCCGAAATGACACCAATATCGTTGCTAGCATCCGCATCTTTCACTGTCTTCGTTGCACTTGGATAACAGTATTCCAGTTTTTGAACTTCTACTGTTTGGTTCCGACCACCGATTTGACGTGTTTCGAAGTCACCTGCTTTAAATTTACCAGTCAATTCTGGAACTGTGATTTCTTCCTTCTCTGGAACATAATTCTCAGGAGGATCTACTTCGCTATCTTCATCTGTCTCAGGTGCACGAGCTTCCTTACTCAAGTCATAGTCAAAGCTGTTTTTACCTGGATTGAAGACACTATCTGGAACAGAGATTTTAACCTTGTTACCAGTCTGTGTGATTGTACCACGGATTTCCTTGCTAGGGTCTGTTACTTTCGGAACAATCTTCTTACCATTGATTCGGATAGCATCTACCTTGTAGCCTTCAGTAATATCAAACTCACCAGTGATATCATCTTTAACTAAAGCGGCCGCTACTGATTCCAAAATCTTTTGCGAGAACACATCAATGTTGTTTTGCTCATTAACATAGAAGGAAACATTCTTGCCGTTTACAACCTTGTCTGGTGAAGCCATGGATTGAAGTGCGTCGTGGAAGATGGCTTGCACTGAACGGTTGTCCCCAATATTAATAGTGTTACCGAAACCATTTAGATAAGCTGGACCATATTGATAATATGGTTCAGTGAAGTTATCAACACGTTCCCAGAAACCTACAACCACAGAACCTTCTGAACCAACCGCTGCTTTCAGCTGGTTACCAGCATCTCTCAACTCATTGGCACGACCCGTAATATCTTGAGCTGCTTCTGGATAGCTATCTACTCCCCAAGCACTTCGGATATCCCACGTTCTTGTATAGCTCTTATCCATTACAACTGTGTTAGACCCTGGCAGACGGTAACCATTGGCTACCCCATCCGTTACCAGGAGGAAGACTGTCTTACGACCGTTTTCCATATTCCCTTTGACACGGTTGTACTGAGCAATCGTATCTTGAATGGCTGGAACAGTTGGAGTTCCACCATCAACTGCAATATTATCAATGAATTTATGAACTTTTTTTTGATCGCTTGTTAAGCCGCTATTCCCATAGGTATAGTGTTTACCAGTTGTATCCGGATCAGTAAATGTATCTGCAGGATTGCCACTGAAGTCGTTATTGTTAAAGTAACGCACCTGATCCAAACCTTGGTAAGAAGCTACGAAAACGCGGTCAGTTGTCCGAGGGTCGTCAGTCTTAACGAGATAAGGATTTGTCTCATCGTATTGTTCTGGACTAACATATGTTGTCAAACGTTTAAGAGCACGTTTTACACTTGGAATCGTTTCTCGGAATGATCCGCTGGCATCCTGCAGGATAACCAAGTCAATTGGCTTCCGCGGAACTGTCCAGTCTGTTGCGTCCGTTTTCTCAATCTTACGATAACACCCATTTTGTGTGATCGTTGTATGCTCATCGATCCGTCTCGTCTCAATATTCAGAGGATCATCAGCTCGAACAACTGAAGTCCCTAGATTCAAGACGCTGGATGGCATTGACATCAACAGGACGGTAAATAGTATTAAAACCTTTTTCAAAAAATCTTTCATGCTATTTTAAAGCCTATATAATAGTAGAAACTTTTATACAAGCTCTCCCTTCTCTTTCTTTTATTTAAATCTCTTCTAGCTGTTTTTCAAGCGCTGCTTCATCGTGAAAGTCTGTCATTACTTTCTTTACCTTTTGATTCTTATCGACTAGATAAATCGTGGGGATTGATTGAACATGGAGGATATCCGCCGCTCGCTCATCTGTGTCATAGTAATATGGGAAAGTATAATCTTTTTCACTGATATACTGATCCGCTCTTTCTTTCGTTTCTCTTTTGGAATCAAGCATATCCAACATAACAAAATGAATGTTACCTTTATACTTTTCATATACTTTTTGAATCTCTGGTAACTGTTTTTGACAATCTGGACACCAGCTAGCCCACTCTACTACCAGCATGGGTTTATTATAAAACTCTGTACTCTTCTTTTGATACCCTGCTTGGTCTACCATTTCAAACTCTGGCAACTGCTGTCCTGTCAGCTCATGCTCTACAGCTGAACCACCATCCTTCTGTGTCGATCCTTTGTTATGCCTGTTAGGGCCGGTAATGTAAAACAAAGCAAAGACCGCTACCATAATGACTCCAACAGTCAAAAAGGGTAGCCACCACTTTTCCCTTAACATGTTCCCTCCTAGTTAGATTCCGTCTCTATCAAATTTTGACATAAGAACAAGCACTGTACAAATATGAGTCTTTTTCACTCAAAAAAAACATGAAAAAAGCCGTCATATACAATGCGCCAATTATATGGTTATTATACCAGTTTTATTTGAGCATATCAACCATTTGATCTGAAATTTATGCAAAATACTTTGAAAGATGACACTATTTATTAAAAGGAAAACGATTGCCTAAAAGCTTAAAATTTTCAGAATTTTTAAGCCGATTTTCTTTGCCTTTTTGGAACCTATATTCAAGCCAGTCGAAAGCTAGTTTTTAGCCTTTGTCACAAAAAAAACAACTTGAATACAAAAAAAGCAGATAGTGATCTGCTTTTTGTTTCTATTATAATTCTGCGATTTGGTTCAGGTTTACTTCTGCAATGGTGTCATTTCCAAACATAGAAATAACCATCTTAACTTTATTATTGTCAATCTCAGTAATTTTACCTGTATAATCTGTAAAGGCTCCGTCAATAATCCGAACGGTATCGCCAACCTTGACATGAATGTCAAATTCTTGCACGGTTTGTCCCATAGAGATCAGAATGTTACGAATTTCTTCTTCCAAGAGTGGAGTCGGTTTAGAGCGGTTTCCGTGAGATCCGACAAAACCTGTTACGTTAGGAGTATTACGGACAACAAACCAAGCCTCATCGGTCATGACCATTTCTACCAAAACATAACCTGGGAAGCGATTCTCTTCGATTTCCTTGGTCTTACCATTTTTCTCTACTTGCACTGTCTGAGTAGGGATTTCCACGCGCAAGATATTTTCTAACATATTATATGTCTGAGCGCGTTGCAAGAGATTTTCTTTCACCTTGTTTTCATATCCAGAGTAGGTCTGCAGTACAAACCAGCCTTTATCAAAACTATCCATTTTATTTCCTTTCTTTGTTAGCAATTTTTAGTTTAGAAAATCATAAACTAAAACACTATAAAAAAGCCTAATGGCTTTTTCCGTTTTCTCTAGCTTTATTATATCATAAAAACTGGGAATGCCAAGAAGTTTACTGACAATTTTATCAAAAAAAGACTGGGAAATTCCCCAGTCTCTAATCAACTTAAAAGAGATTCAACAAACGAAGCAGTCCGTGAGATACCAATAAGTCAAATAAATAGATAACCACAACAAAGAAGGCTGTATATTCCATAATCGAAATAAAATCAATCCAGCTTTGCTTCCCCGTTGGCCATGTTGTATCTTTTAAAACTGTAAAAGTGTCCTTAAGAAATTTCACAACTCTCTCCTATCTTGTTTCTTTATGAATAGTGTATTTATTACAATGTTTACAAAACTTGTTTACTTCTAGACGTTTTGGTTTTGGCGTACTACTCAGTTTTATTGAGTAATTTCTCGATCCACAAACCGTACACGCCAGACTTGCTTTTTTTAATGCCATAACGCCTCCATCTTTCCAATTATAGCAGGATTTTTTTCTTTTGACAAGGTCTGGGCGTTAATCCTTTGAAGCTTTTTTACTTCCTCTAACGAACAGCTATTATTTTCGCTGGCGATTTGGTAAAATAGATGTCATAAAGGAGATGAAAACGTGAAAACTGATCATTTGAAAGAAAGTAATAATATTGAAGACCGTCGCAATGAAGGGGGATCGGCTAGCTACGGGTCAGGCAACGCTCGACTGGGAAACGGGATATTACGAATCCTGCTAGCACCTGGCAGTTTTAAAAGCAAGCTTGTCCTAATACTACTCTTACTTTTCTTAGGGGGTGGTGCTGGTTTGTCTGGCATTTTTGACACAGGGACTTCCCACCACTATGAGTCCACCCAAGTTTCTCAGCAAAGCCATACTCAGGTCAATGACAAAGACGCCCAATTTGTCAGCAAGGTCTTAGGGACTACAGAAGTTTTTTGGACTCAAACCTTTGAAAAAGAAGGAAGAACCTATTATAAGCCCAAACTGGTCTTCTATACTGGTCAAACCAGGACTGGTTGTGGGGTTGGCCAGGCCTCTGCTGGACCTTTTTACTGTCCTAACGACCAAAAAATTTACCTAGATATTCGCTTTTACCAAGAGCTGACTACTAAGTATCGGGCAAGTGGTGACTTTGCTATGGCTTATGTTATCGCGCACGAAGTCGGACACCATATCCAAAACCAACTAGGGACACTTCAATCCTACCAGCAAATGGTGAGAGGAAAATCAGAAAAGGAAAAGAATGCTCTAAATGTTCGTTTGGAACTTCAGGCGGACTACTACGCTGGGGTCTGGGCTCGTTACATTGAACAAGAAAACTTACTAGATGTTGGCGATATTGAGGAAGCACTTAATGCAGCCCATGCAGTCGGAGACGACACCTTGCAAGAGCAGGCCTATGGCTATTCTGTGCCTGATAGTTTTACACACGGAAGTGCGGAGCAACGTATGCGTTGGTTCAAACGTGGTTACCAATACGGTGATTTTGAACACGGTGACACCTTCAGTGTACCTGATAAAGACCTTTAGGATTTTCCTAAAGGTCTTTTTATCTGATTGATTTACTGTGACATATGCTTCTTGATTGATAAACCCAGGCTGGAGTCTCAAGAGATAGACTTCTATAAATAATCCATCTATTGAGATAAGAAACTTACCAACCAAACCAGCTCTTGACTGTATCCCAAGCATTCTTAGCTTTACCTGGAATATCTGCCTCTTCGATAGCATTTTTAGCCTGATCGACTATTTCTTTTGCCTTGTCCTGTACATTCTGTAAGAAGTCATTTCCGCCTTGATTCTCGGTATTTCCAGTGCCATAGGTGTCTACCGGGGCAATACCATTTTGAGCATAGGTATTCTTTTCAGAGAATTTGGTTCCTTCCGTGTATGGCAAGACACTATTGGCTACATTTCGGAAAATTACAGAAGCCTCGTTAGCACTGGTTCCTGTCAGGTAGTGGTTTTCATCTGTCTTTGGAAATCCTAGCCACTGACTGATAACAACGTCTGGTGTATAGCCAATGACCCACTGGTCTCCAGATAAGTCAGGGTTGAAGTCTGTCTCAGTCGTCCCTGTCTTACCTGCCATCGTATAATTATATGGTGCTGCGTAGATTCCCGTCCCGTTTGAGAAGGTTCCTAACATCATACTGGTCATCTTTTTCGCAGTTGATTGATTGAGGACTCGAGTGGAGCTAGACTTGTGGGTCTTAACGATTTGACCACTAGCATTTTCAATCTTAGTAATCAAGTGGGCATCATGCATGACACCATCATTCGCAAAAGCAGAGTAGGCCTGAGCCATTTGGAGAGGATTGGTATTCACACCTGCCCCCAATGCTACACTGAGATTTTGCTCAACCTTTTTCATATTCAAGCCAAACTTTTGACCATATTCAAAAGCTTTCTCTATACCCAACTCTTTAACTGTTGCAACTGCTGGGATATTTAAAGAATCCGCCAAGGCTTGATACATAGGAACTGTCGGGCTACTTTGAATGCCACCATAGTTATTGACAGTATAAGATCCATAGGTCGTCGTAGTATTGTCTAACTCTTTATCAGTTGACCAACCAGCTGCGATTGCTGGGCTATATACAACCAGTGGTTTAATGGTCGAACCTGGACTTCGAGCTGACTGGGTCGCATAGTTAAAGGAACGGAAACCGGCCGTCTGGCTGTTGACTCGACCGACCAGGGCTCTCACACCTCCAGTCTTGGGATCCAAGGCTACACTTCCCGATTCTGCTCGTGTTCCATCTACTTCTGAAACAGGGAAGAGACTCTCGTTACTGTAAATAACCTGCATACTGGCCTGATAGTTTTGATCCAGCTCAGTATAGATACGATAGCCATTTTTGATGATATCTTCTTCTTTTAAACCATAGTCATGAATGGCTTCGTTAATGACAGCATCAAAATAAGATGGATAGCGGTAATCTTCGGATTTCCCTGTATAGGCATCCACCAACTGGCTACCAAGACCATTCGCCGCTGCTTGATCAGCTGTTGCTTTGTCAATATAACCAGCTGCAACCATATTATTCAGAACTGTATCCCGTCGATTGGTCGCATTTTCAACTGAGTACAAGGGATTGTATATCTCAGGCCCCTTGAGCATACCGGCCAGTGTGGCTGCTTGATCGAGAGACAGTTGACTCGCTGATACTCCAAAGTATTTCTTGCTGGCATCTTCCACGCCCCAAACCCCATTTCCAAAATAAGAGTTATTGAGGTACATGGTCAGAATTTCCTGTTTGCTGTATTTTTTGTTAATTTCCAAAGCTAGGAAAAATTCCTTGGCCTTCCGCTCAATGGTCTGATCCTGAGAGAGATAGGCATTCTTGGCCAACTGCTGCGTGATAGTCGAGCCACCGCCCGAACGACCTGCAGTCAAAATAGCTAGAAAGAAGCG
>OGJZ01001760.1_pt1 | contig 18229 bp, 23 predicted proteins | sample 1572321 | NCBI WGS metagenome assembly OGJZ01 (sample SAMEA2582086, study PRJEB24529) | metagenome | biome: Human gut stool | place: China | collected 2011 | reverse complement strand
GAATCGCTAATACCTTTCGCTTTAAGGGCTTGATCAAGGGTGATTAAATCAATCGGTGTTTGGTTACGCATTAATTCTTCCATAGTTTGGAAGATTGCTTTATGCGCAAAAGTATAAAAATCCTCAGCGATCACTCTTTCTGCAATACCATCCCAATGTTGATTACTCAACATGATGCCGCCAAGTACGGCTTGTTCAGCTTCAGTGGAATGAGGCGGGATGCTAACTTGTTCAGTTTTCTGATCAGAAGATTGGATTTGTCGTTGTGATGCCATAAGGATTTCAATTTAAACTAAAAAACTGTGCTTATGATACCGCAAATACGAGGTGGTTTTAAGAAAAAAGTGCGGTCAATATTTTCAATATTTTAGACATAAAAAAACGGTGGAAAAATCCACCGCTCTTTTTATAAGAAATATTGATTACTCAACGATTAAGGTACGGCAAACATTAGTTGTGCCTGCTGATTCATCACCTTGAGTTAATAATACAATATCACCAGAAACCAAATAACCTTTTTCTTTTAATAGGTTAATCGCTGCTTTCGCACCTGCAGAAGTACGAGATTCACCATCAAAATGAACTGGTGTCACACCACGGTATAATGCACAACGGTTTAATGTTTCTTGAACACGAGAAAGTGCAAAGATTGGTAAACCTGAACTGATACGTGACATTAATAATGGTGTACGACCAGAGTGGCTTAATGTAATAATTGCTGCAATACCGCTTAAGTGGTTTGCTGCGTACATTGCAGACATCGCTACAGATTCTTCAATATCTCTGAATTCACGATCTAAACGGTGTTTAGAAATATTGATGCTTGGCATTTTTTCTGCACCTAAACATACGCGAGCCATTGTCGCCACAGTTTCAGCTGGATATTGACCTGCCGCAGTTTCTGCTGAAAGCATTACCGCGTCAGTACCATCTAATACCGCATTTGCCACGTCCATCACTTCTGCACGAGTTGGCATTGGGTTGCTGATCATTGACTCCATCATTTGAGTTGCAGTAATAACCGCACGGTTTAATTGACGTGAACGACGAATTAATTTTTTCTGTACGCCAACTAATTCTGGGTCACCGATTTCAACACCTAAGTCACCACGAGCCACCATGATTACATCAGAAGCAAGAATAATGTCATCCATTGCTGCTTCATCAACAACGGTTTCAGCACGTTCAACTTTAGCAACGATTTTCGCGTCTAAACCGGCTTGTTTTGCTAATTCACGCGCATAGTTTAAATCTGCACTTGAACGAGGGAAAGATACAGCTAAGTAATCTACACCGATACGTGCAGCTGTGATGATATCTGCTTTATCTTTTTCAGTTAATGCATCTGCAGATAAACCACCACCTAATTTGTTGATCCCTTTATTGTTTGATAATGGACCACCAACTGTCACTTCAGTAAATACTTTTGCTCCGTCAGTAGAAAGGACTTTTAATTGAACACGGCCATCATCTAATAAAAGAATATCACCAGGAACAACGTCTTGTGGAAGAGTTTTATAGTCTAAACCAACAGCTTCTTGATTACCCTCACCTTTTGGTAATTCCGCATCAAGAATAAATTTATCGCCAACATTTAAGAAAATTTTGCCATCTTTAAAAGTAGAAACACGAATTTTAGGACCTTGTAAGTCACCTAAAATTGCCACGGTTTTACCTAATTTTTTCGCGATTGAACGAACACGCTCAGCACGCTCAATATGATCATCTGGTGTACCGTGAGAAAAGTTCATACGCACAACATTAGCGCCTGCTGCGATAATTTTTTCAAGATTGTTATCGCGGTCTGTTGCAGGACCCATTGTACATACAATCTTCGTTCTTCTTAATTTTCTAGACATTATCTAAACTCCACAAATGGTTACAATTTAAAAAAGCTTTTTTAATTTCGGCTCATCCGAGATAAAAACCGTCGCGCATTATACGCTTAAACCACCGCAAAATCAAAACAAGCACTGAGAGTTTTTGCAACAAATTTTGGTTATTTTTTTAGCAGCTAAATTTAACTTAAAACAAATCCCCTTGTTTTCATCATTAAAACTGTTTATCATCTGCCACATCTTTTACGCGACTATAGCTCAGTTGGTTAGAGCACCACCTTGACATGGTGGGGGTCACTGGTTCGAGTCCAGCTAGTCGCACCAATTAACCCTTTCATAACCCCGCAAAACTAATCGCGGGGTTTTGTTTTTCCTAGTATTTCCAAGGCTTCTCAGCCCTTTCATTTATCGCCACTAATCAGATTTAATCGTCTTTAACCGCACTTTTTAGTAACAAGTTTAGTAACAAGGTGATAAACTTCAAAAAATCTTGTTACTAAAACTAAGGGAAAACGATGCCTCGTGTTACTAAACCGCTCACAAATACCGAAGTAGATAAAGCGAAAACAAAGGATAAAGAATACAATCTAAGTGATGGTAACGGTCTTTTTTTACGCATTAAGCCGACCGGTGCTAAGGCATGGATTTTCAATTATTATCACCCAGTAACAAATAAACGCACATCTTTTACTATTGGAACTTATCCAGCTATAACACTTGCGCAAGCTCGCCAAAAACGCGAAGAATATCGCGCCCTACTCGCTCAAAGTATCGATCCGCAAGAATACATAAAAGAACAAGAACTTATCAAAAACGCTCAGAACGAAAATACTTTCTATAAAGTCGCTTTACTTTGGAAAGAAAAAAGAAGTAAAGAAATTGAGCCTATGACAATGGAAAAGAACTGGGCAAGATTAGAAAATTATCTATTCCCTACTCTTGGGAATTACCCTATCGATCAGATTACTTCCCCTTTATTGATTAAAACTGTTCGGCCATTAAATGAAAAAGGTTTCAATGATACGCTGCACCGTTTATTAAACCTCGCTAATCAGATTTTAAATTATGCGGTAACAATAGGATTGATTTCGTTTAATTCTTGCTTGAAAGCATCAGATGCTTACCATAAAGAGCCTCAAAAACATCACCCAGCAATCAAACCGGAAGAACTACCGAAACTATTACAAGACTTCAAAAATTCAAACAGGGATTATCTGACAAAGGTTTTATTCCGCTGGCAATTACTTTCTATGGTTCGTCCGGCTGAGGCGGTTTCTGTTGAATGGTCTGAAATTGATTTTGATAAAAAGTTATGGACTATCCCAGCCGAAAAAATGAAAAAAACAAGACAAGGGCAATTTCCTCACATTGTTCCGCTCTCATCTTTAATGCTTAAGATTTTAGAAGAATTGAAAACTATAACAGGTAATGACAAATTCGTATTTTCTCACTACCACAAACCTAACCAATCAGCTAGTAAAGAACTAATAGCTAACGCATTAAGAAAGATAGGTTACAAAGGGATTCAAGATGCTCACGGATTGAGATCGATAGCTAGAACGTTTTTAGAAGATCAGCAAGTTGATTTCCGTATTGCTGAAAGTTGTCTTGCTCATAGCATTGGAAATAAAACAAGTCAGGCGTATAACCGTTACGATTATGTAGAACTCCGCCGCCCTGTGATGCAATTATGGAGTGATTTTGTGGAGCGATGCGAAAAAGAAAGCGTGTGAATGAGCGGCGTGTAAAAAATATTACAAAAATTGGCTCACCTGTTCACCTTGCCAATTTAACCTTTTATTTCATATAGTTATGGGTGAATAGGTGAACATTATTGTTCACCCTAATTGTTCACCTTTTAAGAGAAAAGCATAAAAAAAGGGGCTTTCGCCCCTATTTCCTAGTTTATGAATTGAACTCACTTTGGAACTCATCATAGTTTTTGAAGTGAACATTGGAGCGATATCCAAATTTTCCTTTAACTTTGAAGAATTCGAATTTATTTTTATGCTGCGCAAATCCTTGCTTTAATGAATTTGAGAAGTTTCTCAAAGTAAGAGTATTTGAGATTCCACTTGCAGCCGTAAATGCTAAGTATGCCGGATAGAGGTGCGTTCTTGCCTTACCACCTAGATTAGCATTTCCTATATACAAACCGTTATTCTGTGGCGTAGTATAAAAGTAGCCGCAAAATTCGGTGATATGGTCAGATTCGCTTTTTATTTCTAAAGCCTCATCACTTGTTTGTTGCTCTCTTAAAGCTGCCTTAGCGGTTTCAGGCTGTTCAAAGGTATGTATTAGTTTGTAAATTATACCCCCTACTTCCCCCTCAATCTTATCCATGAAATTAGGATCTCGCTCGTTTTCAGGTACTACTTTGTCAAAGTGAAAGATCACCCTTCTTCGCTCAATCCCACCGCTACGCTCTGTAAATCTAGTCGCCTCATTATTAACAATTAAGACTACTGCTGGAATAACCGCTTTAAATTTACTGCGGTGTTTTGGGTCAATATTTACAGGATCACCACCTGTGATACTTTTCAATCCACCACCATCACCACCATAACGCGATTGTTCAGGGCAAATTAGCAAAGTCTTGCCTACAAAACTTTCCCGCCCGCGTGGTTCATCTAAATCTACTAACCGCCCGCTTTCTGTGTTCTGCTCACCAGCTAATAACGTGGCAATATTAGCAAAAACAGATTTTCCACTACCACCATCGCCTGTTACTTCAAAGAATAATTGCCAGTCGTTGCGATTAGTTAAAATAACGTACAAGGCTGCTAGAATAGCGTTCTTTTTACTTTCCTTACCACCGCTTACGAAGTCTAACCATTTGTCAAAATGTGGCGTATTTTGCGCTGAATTTAGATAATCATGCGGAATATACGATGTTAGCCAGTTTTCTATAATGGGGCAAGAACTCTAACGTAGTGCGGTTTAAAGTTCCATTATTGAAAGCGATCAATTCTTGTGTCTGTACTCCCATTTTGGGAACTTGAATTTTTATCGTATCAATAATACCTTCTATAGAACGTGCGCTATATCCAAAGTCCTGTTCTTCAAAGAAAGCAACTACTTTATCCAAGAACTCATATTTCTCCACCATTTGCCAGCCTATGCCGTCATAGTTATAAAGCTCCCGATTTCTTGGGTTTAATGCCAAATCCATTTCTAACGACTTAGTCAAAGCTCGCGCTTTCTTATTGACTCCGTCATTTTCTTTTACTTTTTCAGGCAGTGCTAATTGCGTTGCTAAATCAGCGGTCTTTTTATCGGTTCGCAAGAGTTGAATGTAAGAGCTTAAATCCTCTTTTAATTGCGCGGCTGCATCAATGAGTTTCACTTCTCTAGCCGAAGTGTTTTTTGCTAAATTCTGACAAATTGCGGTAATTTCTTCCTGTTTTAATTCGCCATATTGAGCAATCTTCACTAACTGCTGATCTTCCTTAGCTATACGTGTTGAAGAAATATTATCAAGTTGATTTTCACCTAGAATAACTGGTTTCTGATTACTTTCTAGACCATCCACCAACGAACACAATAAAAGCCATTCTTCCCCTTTACCTTTTCCCCATGCTTGCCATGCTTTAGAGCCAGCTAACACAAATAAATCGGAATAAGGTTCATGCGGTTGATCCGCAAGATGCGGAGCATTAATTAATCGAGCCATTGTTCACCCCTTTAAGTACTCCGTTTTCAATATCATTAATGCGGTCAGCGACTACTTTTTGGAAGTATGTAAGAGTTTCAACTAAAGAAATGACTATGCTATTTTTCAGCAATCCATCAATAATTTCATCGTTAGTTAAACTTGCGACTATTTCATCCGGATTAAGTGAAGGCGGATTAGGTGCTAGTTGTAATAAATGTTTATTAGCCGCTAACAGTTCATCGTGTAGATTTCGTAACACATAGAGTTTTTCAGAAGGATAACTCTCAAAAATTTCTGCTAACGTTACGATTGTTTCACCCAGATAAGGTAAAGGCAAATAAAGAGCCTCCCCCTCTTTCTTTTCACAATTCATCTGACAAAGCATAATCGCTTTCAATTCGACCGCACTTAAATTTGAGTAGTCTAATTTTTCATTCATATTCATCTTACTTACTCCACTTTTGTTGTTCAGCTCGTTCAGAGTTTAAAGCGCCTATTTGTTCCACCACCTCGCTAAACTTATAGAGCAGATATTTATTAGCTTGATTGAAATATTTCAATTTGGCCGTATCTTCTCGGGATAGATTGCCGTCTTTGGCCAATGCGTTAAGCAAATTTCCACCACCAGCCAATTTATTCATTAAATCCACTATTTCATCACGAAACTTGATCTTGTGATGAAAATCACCTGGATAAACTTCAAGACATCGTTTGTTACTATCCTGTATTAGTTGGAATTGACGTGAAATTTGGGAATATTTCAAAGCCAATGGATTAAAAAACAGCTTACCTTTTCTTTTTTCAGCTTTCTGTTCTTCATTACCAGTGACACTTTTCGCCACCGGTGGCGCTTTTTGTAACTGGTGGCGATTTTCGCCACTGCTTACTAAATTTTTATTACTTGCCGCTTTCCATTGTTTTAGCTGTTCCATAGGGTTATTTGGTTTCATTTCTTGCCACCTTTCTAATTGTTGCTGCTTTCTTAATTTGCTCGATTGATGCTGCTAGTCCTTTATAGTGTCCTGTATGTAAATAATCTTCAGCGAAGACTAAGAATTGTTTAATACGTTTACAGGCTTTTTCTAATTGCTCCGGTGTCGGTGCGTATGGCTCTTTGAATGATTTGATTTTTTTAGTTCTCATTTTCTTCCCCTTTCGTGAAATAAAAATCTACTGTTGAGGATTTCTCCGCTTGTTCTAAATAATCATCAATCGTAGATAAGGCGGCTCGGATAATTTCTTCGCTTGTATAAAAGCCTTCTAAATCCATATCCGCCCCATCGTTCCGAATTAATGCCAAAATTGCTTTCGCTCTGCGGATAGAACTATGAAGTTTACCCACTTTGGCCATCGGAATGGCGCAATGTGTAGGAGTTTTGTTAGTCATGAGCCACCTCCGCGAAAGAGATTGAAGGGAAAGTATTTGCTGATAAGGCGCTAGCGCTTTGAAGATTGATTCTTCCAGCAAGCACTAAGACGAACTCGCGGGCAAGCTTAGCGCGTGCGTTGCTTTCGCTATCAGCGGTGATACGGATTTTTTGAAGGTGATTTGATAAATCAGTACGGCGAATAGCCGCGAAGATGAATTGATACATTTGCGTAAGTTCCTGATGTTGGTTTATAGGAACTACCGCTAGACTTTCCACGGTCGGGCGGTAGAACGTAACAAGGTGGAAAACTGCCACATCAGGAGGGCAGCCAGTCAAGGACTGCTCATTACGCTCTACCATTGAGAGAATGATCGGATTTATATGTAAAGCAAAATCCGCATATTCTTTTGGTGTGCGAATGTTACGAACAAAAAAAGCACGGTTCTTTGGCGTGCTATCGTTCGCCTGATGTAAATAGTTCAGCTTTCCACGGCTGGCAATCACTTTTTCTGATTGCGTGTTCATGATGCCAAAATTAACTGTGGTTTGTAAAGCGATTTTAATCAAAAACAACTTGAAAAATATTTCATATTGATTAAAATATTTATGATTTAAATTCATGGTTAGTTTTTCCATATTTTTAAATGACCTTAACGTATTGATAAAAATTACCTTTAGAAGGTTTAAACGCCGCATTGGATAGCCTTGCGGCGTTTTTCTTTTAACGGAATCGAAAGTAGGCTTGATGTTCTTCATGCTCAGTAAGTTCACCTCCCTTAGACTTATAAATGGAAATCACCTGTTTTAACTGATCGGCATCTGCTATTTCATAGCGGTAATATTGCCCCATTCCATCTGCAGTCTTTTCCGTTGTACGTTTCACTTTGCCGGTTAAATGATTGCGTTCAAGTTCACTGATATAGTTACGTGCGGACGTCATGCCCATTGAATAACCATCAATGCCGCTAATGCTAGAAAGAATTAAGCGGTGTAACACTTTTAAGAATTGTGTTGGTTTTCTTGCTTCGTTCATCTTCCCCCACCTTAAGACCGTGCGGCTTTTTGCTCTTCAATCCATTGATTTACTTCTTCTACATCCCATAGGACAAAGGTTCGTGAAAACCGAATAGGTTGTGGAAATTTTTTTTCTTTAACTAAACAATTTAGTTTTGTGCGCTGAAAGCCAACAACACGGCAAACGGTTTTACCAGGAATTAATTTTTGTGATTGGATTTGAGATTGTTCCATAAAAAATACCTTACGTTAGTTTAAATATGTGGAATAAAGTTTTATTCCGTTGGGTTGTTCGAACGATAGGTATTTTTTGAAAATTTGCGTTTTAATTCAATTAATTAGGTTCTTAATAAGAAAAAATGGCTTAAATCGAAAGAAAAAGCCTCTTAAATCGAAAGATTAAGAGGCTTTTATAGGAAACTATGATTTTTTAGGCGGGAAAATTGCTTTTATAATATCGTTTGATTCATCAATTAACTTGTAAAAAGTATCAGCAGAAATATCGACATTTCTAATTTCTAAGGATTTTAGATCCGCGTTAATTACATCAAACAATTTATTTCTACTTTTTATGTCTGAATAACATCTTTTCACCAATAACGCGAATAGTTGCTTTTGTGGAGAGCTTATTCTACTTTTTGGGTTTGTTAAGCTAAGAGAGTCTATTATCTTTTGCTTTTCTTCTAGTTCTAATTTTAAATTTTTGATTTCTTGTTCTAAATCATTACATGTTAAAGAATTATTGGATGGCGCAAGTTTGATCAAATCATCATAAAATATTTTTATATCACTAAAATTTATACGAAAAGTATGTTTGATATACAACCGTTCATCTTCATCATAAAGGGGATAGTTCAACACGAAGTTAAATGAGCTAAAAATATCAGAATCATCTAGTGTTTGAAGTGTAAATTCATTTAAGGCAAGGTAATTAGTATTCTTTAAACTATGCTGCGGCAATGAATCCCTGCAGAATAAATCTAGTAGTTCTGGGTGTAATACAATATAACCTTTGAAACTGTTAACCTTTGAATTATCAAGAGATAAAAATAAATCATCATTATCCGCCTTTAAAGGCTCTTTTTTATCAATTTCTAAAAATGAAAATTTATCGGATAATGATAAAGAATCTTCTTTTTCATCCTTTAGTGCAGTTCCTCTAAAAAATAATTCTGAATCTTTAGAAATAAAAAATCCTTCAGTATCATTCCTCCCTATCTTAATAAGCTGATTATCTTTTATTTCAATTTTCAATAAAAATCTTATCTTTTCTTCTATAGCATATGAATATAAAGAATTTTCCTTTATTGATGAATTTGTTTTCTGATTGATAAAATCAATAGCTTGAGTTAAAGAATAAAAATCTAGTGGTAACAGTTCCATAAACGCCCCTTTCGCATTTGTCCTTATTGATAGGAGCGCACCAACAAGATAAGGTTTCTTGCTTTCGGGGATCAGCCTAGATGCGCTTTATTTGGTTATTCAGCTATTGTAATAGATTCAATTTCCCATCTATTGCCTTCATAATTTCTTTGAAGAAATTTTACAGCTTTCATTCTAGCGTCTGTTTTATCTACCGCATTTATAGAGATGGTATCGCTATCTACTTCATTTCCCATACTATCTATTACAAAAAAACTAAGTATATACTCTTTATTTTCCATATCTGGCCTTATTTTTCATACTCACGGAGATATTAGTTAGCATAGTTTCTTTATTTCTATTGCTACTACTGATTATTGTTCCGGGAATGAATGATTTACTTTCTTATTGTTTTTTTCAAAAGTTGTTGAATGATTGGGCGCTGTAACTCTTGTTTAGACCATTCAGCTAATTTTGTCGTTTGTTCTATACGTTTTTGTTCTGCTCTTAATTTATAAAGTTGATAACAAAAATATGTAATAGCTAATATTGCACCGATCAATATAGGTAATTTTAAGATTGGCCAAAAAAAGTAACCTAACAGGATTACAAAAAGGCATATTGCTAAAAAGAGTAAAAAATCTAAAGCAGAAAACACAAAGGAATCAAATGTAGCCAAGACAGATTTAATCATATTAACCCCTTTTAATATTTTGATTATTTATTGTTCTATTTTATCAAAGTTTAAATGCGGTAAGCTACGTTTATTTCTTATTTTTACGCTTAGATTATAATAACTTCGCTACAATATTGTAGTACGTACCCTAAAGCCTTTTTTAGGGAAAATTTTAAAAATTAGCAATTTGATAATATGTTCGTGCGATGTAGTCACGTATAAAAAATTCCCACGTTGTGAAACGCGGGGATTTTTTTACCTAAAGTATCTGATTTCCTTTTAGTTACTTATCTTTCATACACTTTATTTTTATAAAATAAGTTTTATTTTATTTTTTGCATTTTGAAACCTATCATAAGTGTCCATATCAAAGAGAGAAATGATTGATATTTCAGAAATAGCAAAAGTAACATTAAAGTAAGCTGTATTAGAGCTACTATTATTACCGTCATCAAGTAGTTTTTGGTAATGGTCATAATAGTTGGTTGTAAAATTAACTTCTAAACTATTAGTATCTCTATAGCCACTTAACAATGGAAATAAACTGAGATATTCCAACCGCCCCTCTTCTAGCCCAGGTAGAGAATTCAGAACTCCTACATAAACTTTATTTGAAGATAAAGTTACTAAAACAGGATTCGTGCCAAGGTGAGCTTCTAAAGCTAAAGATTCAAGGGGATTATTACTAATAATTTTAGATAAAGCTTTTAATTTTTTATCTTTTGAACGATTACTATTATAATAAGCACGGTTTGCATACCCCATCAAACTTGCCAAAGAAATACTTAACACACATACAAAAATAAACTTTAGTAAATTTTTCTTTTCCTCTAAATTAGAGGTTGCCATAACTGCTCCACTAAAATTTATTCTAGAAGATAACCAATCATAAATGAGTCTTAAACAACCAAAGCTACTTAATAATAAAGTAATAAGCCAAGCAACAAAGAAAAAAATGATCCCCCAACCTACCACATACAAATAAGCGCTCCAATCTGTGGAGCGCTTAAATTTATATCTAGTTATCAGGCTTAAGTTTACATAGAGAAATCCTGTAATAGCAATCACTAATATACTCAAAGATTCCATGATTATCTAACCTGTACATCAATATCTTTTAGTTTTTTCAAAACTTTATCTAATTCTTTTTTGACATAGTCAGGCTTTAGGGTTACTTGGCCTTTTGAGTTAATGGTATAATTATCTTTGTTATCTTTTAACGCACGATAAAGACGATCCTCTTGCATCAGACAAGCTAATTGTGCTGTTGTCATGCTCAACCTCCTTAATCCCTACTTGTTATGGTTAAAATTTATACGTATACATACGCACAGAATTATTCTTAATTTTTGCTTTCAATGTTTAGTGTATATGCTACGGAACTCCAAAGCAATAATTTTATCACTCAAACTATACTTTTAATCACTCAAACTATAAATCAATACCGTTAAATTGTTCTAGTGCCTGTTTGTGTTCGTCTGATAGTTCGAAAATTAAATCACCGTATTCAAGTTGATAAGTGCCGAAAGACATTAGAAAGGCGACTGCTGGGTCTATCTTGTTTGCTGCTTTCTTCTTGTTTGGTTTTATGTTGGCGTTCGCATCAGTTTCCATAACTACATTTGATAAAGCCCATGCCAGCACCGGATCGCCATTGTGTTCTATCATCTGTCTGTTTATTAAAACTTCCGCACTTTTCGCCACTGGGCTAAATCGTTGATATGTTTGCGGGAATGGCTCTACTTCAAGCCCCGCCGCTTGTAATTGTGTTCGTAAATGGGTTGCGTTCCATACATCAAAGCCTGTCATCTTGATATTGAAACGTTCAGCATCTTTCAGAATATCGTCTCTGATTTTGTCGTAGTCGATACAGTCGCCCTCTGTGGCAATTAGCCAACCACTGCGCACCCAGTTTCGATACATTGCGCGGTTTTTATTTGCCACGTTGTTAAGTTGGAATTCGGGAATGTAGTGCCGTGTAAACAATCTAACTTTGTTTCCGTGTGGGAATGTATAACAAAGGCTTGTTAAGTCGTTGGTACTTGATAAATCTAGCCCTAAATAGCAATCTTGATGAAGTAAATCGCTTTCAGTGTACTTCCGTTCACATTGCGCCCAGTTTCCATCACCTAGCCACGGCGTAGAACCTTGACACCATACATTAAAGCGTTTAGTTAGCATTTCTACCCATTCGGACGGAATCCCCCTAGCCTTCTTGATAGTATTCTCAAAATCAAGGTAAGGAATGGATTTACCTATATTCGGATTTGCTTTTATCCAGTTCTCTTGATTGTCGATTTCGCTTTCTTCGTCTAACTCAAAAATCAACACAAATAGGCTTTCATTCTGCTCATTTCCTTCAAGGATTTGAGCGCAATAATCATAATGCTGCTTACAGGCTGAAATAACATTACTTCCAGCTGTTGTTATAGCAAAGAGTAAACCTTCTGGGCGCGCGCCTTGCCCTAGCTCTAACGCGCTATATACGCTGTTGTCTGTGTGTAGGTGATATTCATCAACAATAGCTAAACTAGGGTTTGTTCCTTCAATGGTTGAAGATTTAGCGGCAAGCGGCCGCATAATGCTATTGTTCTTTGGATTGATTAGCTTGTGTTGCTGAATATTAAGGCGTTTTTTCAATGGGGCTGAAAGCAAGCACATTTGACGAGCATCATCAAATACGATTCTCGCCTGATCTCGGCTTACGGCTGCAGTATAAATATCTTGTTGCCCACCTTCTACCAATAAAAACCAATTAGCCAGTACTGCCGCTACTGTCGATTTAGCATTTTTTCGTGCCACTTGAACATAAGCAGAACGATATTTTCTCAATCCAGTATCTTTCCGTTTAAAGCCTAATAGGTTAGCAAATAGAAACACTTGCCAATCAGAAAGAATAATAGGTTCACCGCGCAAATGCCCTTTAACGTGTGGGCATAATTTAGAGAAAGCCAAAAACTTATTTACCACACCTTCATCAAAGAAATAAGCGGGGTTTGCTAAATCATTAAAATAGCGTGCTACAGCTTGTTTTATTTTTTTACAAGCTACTATTTCTCCAGATTGAACTTTTCCCGCATACTCATGCCAAATCACCATTTTCACCTACATTGTAAGCACTTGATCAAACATATCTGTAGTTTCAACTTCAACCGGATTTTTTCTGCGACTTACTGGGTCAAAGCCTAAAAGCGAGGACATTTTCACCATCACTTTTTCAGCATCTGCTTTCGCTGACAGTGCGGGGTTTCTTGATTGCGTACCTTGGCTATTTACTATTGAAAAGCCGTTTTTATGAATATCCTCAACTGCAGCACGAAAAAGAGAATAATTCACGCAATATAATTCCAGGTGAATTAAGTCCGCATCTTGAATATCACCACGTTCAAGAAGTTGCGGAATTCGTTCTTTCCATACCGCTTTAGCGATTGGATCTAAAAAACTCGGTGGATTATGCGTTTTTTTCTTGTTTTTTGTTGTCATTGTATTTCCTTATTTTCAAAAAAATTACCTTGCGTAAAAATTTGTATAGGGGGGCGGTTCTGAGGAATTGAGCCTTTGTTTTAAAAACTCCCCCCACCCGTCTAACCATTCTTTTTTGCTCCATATCCGCGTTGGTCTATTACTCGTGTTTTGTAACTGTGACAATTTCGGCATAAAGCTTGATGATTAGATTCAACCCAGAATAGAGGATCTGCCTGTCCGTTCTCTACTGGCTTAATATGGTCTATTACCGTTGCGGGTGTGTAGATTCCTTTTTCTAAACACATTACACAAAGCGGATGAAAGCGTAAGTATTGCGCGCGGTACTTGCTCCACTTATGGTCATATCCTCGCGCGCTACTGCTGGCTCTTGTGTCCTTGGGCTTATGTTCTTCACATCTGCCTGACCTCACTTTGTTTCTACATCCTGGAAAGCTACAACGTCTTAACGGTTGATAAGGCATATTGGTTACTAAATCCTTAGTAAGCGCAAGGCTCACGATAAACATCCCATAATGATTTAATCGTCATTGGGATTATTGTTTGCTGCGTATCTGTTGTTATTTCTCGGTTAGTGTACAAATGCCCGATATACATCAAGCAACCCACTTTGATAGCTGGAGTAAATGGAACGGTGTTTTCTGTTTCTTCATCACCAAAGGTTTTGCCTATATGCTTTTGACATACTTCAAAGGTTGCTACCTTATAGTTTTCGATTAAGTCATCATCTAAATCATGATCTACGTTTAAATGTTGCTTAATTTCTTCAAGCGTTAAATCAGTTTTTTCCATTGCTTACCTCTTTACAAATAAGTTGTAATTCTCTGTGTGACTCCTTGCTATCAATGATGCTGGTTATTTCTAAATTGTGATTACCATATTTCACGCGCATTGTGTTATCCACACTCGTTCCATATCTAATACGGATTCGCACAATGTTTTCATTCGTTACACTTGCACTAGCAAAGAACTCTCTACCCTGTAACGGCTCAACCGCTGCCCGTATATTCGCAACGGTTTTCCACTTACTTACAACTCCACCATAATCATTACTTTCATTTACTTGTTTTTGTAAACTTATTGCCTTGTTATACTTACCAGCTCTAATCATCCGCGCCATTATTTACCCCATCAAATCCACCATCACCACGTTTAACTTCTACAGTTTGTTTCCATGCTTGACTGAATTCGTCTCCACCATCATAAGGCAATAAGCCTTCGCGTCTGCGCACTTCATTAGGTGACATTACGCCCGCTTTAATCGCCACATCATAGCTCTTGAAACGTTCATTTTGACTTGTGCGGAGTAAGTCGCTTGTGTCAAATTCGATTAAGTGCCGTTTCTTGCTACTGCTCGTTAAGTCAATCATTAAGGCATCTTTAAGCTGTTGTTCAAAGTTAGTTAACCATGGGCGCAAGGTTTGTGATAAGAACGCTCTACTAGCCTCACTGAAATTCGCATAACTACTATTTGAATAGTCTTGTAGGAAAATCGGGCTTATGTTGTAGATTCGGGCTATATCGGAAATTGTGAAGGTTCGACTTTGTAACCATTCGGCATCTTGGTTTGTCATGCCTAATTGTTTGTATTCCATTGAGCCTTCAAGGATTGGTGTTTTACCCGCGTTCTTCGCGCCTTTGTAACGCTCTAAGGCTTTCACTGCTTTCTGTGCTTTCGCATCGTCTAACCATTCAGCCGTTGAGATTAGTCCGCTTGCCATCAATCCGTTTTTCATAATTGATGCACCGTGTCGTTGTTGCGCTAAGCCTAGCCCAATCGTCTCACGGCAAACTGTCACAGGTGAACGCCCCATAAATCCATCAAGGGAACTATGGCGTAGGTGTAACATTTCATCTTGAAGGTGGTTTCTAGTTACTCCATTTAAGTCTGTTACTTGGTAAATATATTCACCTGTTACTTTACGGAAGATATTTACTGCGCTTGGTTGGTAAGGTGTAGGGCTTACAGGCTCGCCCTTGTTATTCCACTCAATCACAGCATAAGCATTACCAGTTAGCAAACAATGGCGCATCATCGTATATTTGAACTGGTAAGGCGTTTGATTTCGGTTAGGCATTTCATTTAAAAGATATTCAACCGGATGACGGTAGATTCTTTCTCGCCCATCTTCTTTCAGTGCGTACAGATAACAAGGCATAGATGCTACTGCCTCGGCAATCACTGTGACGGCGTTCATAACCGCTGGTAGAGCCTCTGCCGTTTGTGGGCTGACATATTCGCCCGCGCCAGTATTATTTACGCCCATGTAAGAGATGAATTCATCAATAGTGATTGGTTCGCTGCGTTGCTCTTTTCGTCTAAAAGGATTCCACATATTATGCCCCCATTACATCAACCCACTTGCTTAAAAGTGCGGTAGATTTATCTTGCGTTTTTTCTTTAGCGGCCACCATCGAACGCTTAGCGATTTCAACACTGCTTTCCGGATAAGCTGGAATACTTGTTACGGTAACTTCAAATAGCTCCGCTTTAATCACTGTTCTTTGATAAGGTTCAACATCAAATTTCCATTCTTCTTCCATCGCTCGGAATCCGAAAGACATCCCTGTAATATCACCACGTGAAACACTAACTAATAAATCTTTTCCTGTCGTTGTATCAGGTGGGCTTAGTTCAAAGCGTAAACCTATAGAATCCTCTTCTAGCTTTAATGTTCCCGAACTTGTTCGACCTAGTAACTTACTGCAGTCATGTTCAAAGAGTGCTCGCACATCTTCCCCACTAGCCAGGCTGTCACTAAAAGCTTTTGGTGCAAAGGATTCCACAAAATCACAATAAAGCACTTGTGAAAGGCTATTCCATTTCACTACATAACCAACTAGCTTTTGATTTTCTTCATCGGTAGAAAGTGTTGCGGAGCGGATTTCAAATTCTTTATTCATATTTCACCTATTAAGCAAAAAAAGGGGCTTTCGCCCCTCTATGATTTATGCTGTTGTCTCAATCACTTTGATAGCATTTGAATCTACTACGCCACCACCTAAATATTTATCGGTGTGTACTTTGTAGAATCCTGGCTCGGTTAAGTTGTCCGGACGGGTTCGCACGCCTGTTTCGTGATCTATAATGAAATATCCGCGTTTGAAGTCACCGAAGGCAATTACTGCTTTATTTGCTCCACCTGTCGGCATTGTTTCTAAGAAGTGGACTGGACGACCTAATAATGTTGCTGGGGCATCAGCTGTTAAACCATCGCGCCAGATATAATCGCCGTTTTTGTTTTTAAGTTTTTGTAATGCTGCAGCAATCGTTGATGACATCACCCAAACCGCATTTTTACGGTATTTGCTATGAAGTGTATAGAACGCATCGATTAAAGCATCTGCATCAATCTTCACTACGCCTGCCACTTCAATTTTTTGAAGTTTGCCGAATTGGCGAACTTTGTCATCTTCGGTTGTGCGTTGGTAGGTTAAGAAGCCTTTTGATTTCTTGTTACCATCACCGGAAGTTAAATCTGTTTCTTCTGTTTCTGTGAAGGTTTCAGAAATTTCATCAGTTAGCCAACCTAAAACATCAATGCTTGAGAAGTCTAAGATTTCTTGTGTAGTCTTAGGATAAGCATAGATTGAATTCAAAGCGATCGTTACTTCATGAAGTTTCGGGCTTGCTGTGCCGTTGCGTGCTGTGCCTTCTGTTCCGTGTTCTACTGCTGCGCCGCCAGCCGATACTAATTTTTTGTATTCTTTCGCTCCAACCGGTAAGCGTACTACGTTACAAAGTTGGCGCATTACGCTATCGTCTGTTAAGCGTTTCATTACATCTTTGTCTAACTGTGGGATAACTGAATATCCACCATCTTCACCATTACCAGTAGTTAAATTGCGAAGTTCACCAGTTTTAACATAATGGCGCAATTCATCATTTGAAAATTGTTTAGCACCACGTTGCTCTACAGGACTAACATTGCCTTCAAGGCTACGCTCTTCATCTGTTACAGTTTCATATTTACTGATTTCTGCACTGATCTGCTTGCTTAAATCTTTTAGCTTTTCAAATTCCACCGATTCAGATTCATTTAATGATCGATTTTCTTTTTCTGCTTTTTCAAGCATTGAGCGCATTTCTGCGACTTTTTCTGCCTTTTGTTGGCGTAACTCAATTAATTTTTTAAACATGATTTATGTTCCTTGTATATTCTAAAAGCCTAAATTTAGACGGCTCACAATGAGCCAATACAACACTATAAACATATAAAGACATGAGTAAATAGCTTAAATTTCAATAGTTTAAATAAGTTTAAATACGTTAAGTTGAACATGTTTAACTGACTAAAACAAACAGGGAAATAAGGTAAATACTCTATATCTAGATGTTTTTTTAAACTGGTGAACAATGGTGAACAGTTGGTGAACAATAGAAAAGAATATAACTATATAATAAATAAAGACTTTTAAGGATTAGTGAACAAGGTGAACAGTTTTTCTATAAAAATTTTAACACGGGGCTTATTAGTGGTATTATGGCATCAGAAACTATCATTGATTTGTGGTGAATTTGAATTTTAGTAACAAGCTTAGTAACAAGATTTTAGACTTTAAAAAATAAACATTAAAAATCAATATGCTACAAGTGAATTCGGGTTCAGCTAGTGCACCATATTGCAATCCCAAGCTTTTTAGCTTGGGATTTTTCTTTTTTCCCTCCGCTTAATTTGAATAAATTTTTTCTGAATAAATCACACATATAAATGAAAATAATTTGCATTGATTAACGTAAACGTTTTCGCTATACTTGCGGCTCTTTTATTATCTATCGGGTTATATATCGGAAAACAATTATGAAATTTAAATTAAGTCTTATTTCAAC
>OGJZ01001740.1_pt1 | contig 18487 bp, 22 predicted proteins | sample 1572321 | NCBI WGS metagenome assembly OGJZ01 (sample SAMEA2582086, study PRJEB24529) | metagenome | biome: Human gut stool | place: China | collected 2011 | reverse complement strand
CCTCTTTAGACTGGCTAAGATTTATGCATACCCCCAATGATTATCGGGTGAGCCACTGAATCCCCTCTTTCCTTTATGTTATGCGCCATAAAAAAACAATGACGCATGGAAATTACAGTTTCAAAAACAGCTTTATTAGACAAACTGAAATCAATTGGGCGAATTATACAGCCCAAAAACTCATTGCCTGCCTATGACAACTTTTTGTTTGTTGTCGATGAATTTGGTATTATTCTAGTAACAGCAGGAGAAGAAGGCGGGCGTATCTCTACTAATATTGACGGTAAATCGGATTTTACTAGTCGTTCTTTTATGGCCAATGCGAAAACTTTGCTTGACGGATTAAAAGAAATCCCAGAGCAACCATTAGCTATCACAATCTACGAAAAAGAATTAGTAGTGAAGTATGCAAATGGGAAATTCTCAATACCTATTGAAAAGGGAGACCAGTATCCGGCGATGAATACGGATAATACAGCTATACCTTTTCTTGTATCAGGTACAGATTTATTATACGGAATAAGACAAGTACAATTTTGTAGTGCCAATGACGAGCTTCGCCCGGTACTGAATGGTGTTTATTTCGATATTGGCCTGGATTCTACGTCATTTGTCGCAACGGATGGCACTCGTCTGGCTATGATTGAGAATCCTAACTCTTATACACGTAAGGAGCGGGCAGCCTTCATTTTGCCAAGTAAATTTGCTAAAGTCCTTTCTAATATCGTTCCGGAAGATTGTATGCAGGTAGAAATATCGGTTAATCAAACCAATATCTTAATCGAATTTGATTCATACCGATTAATCTGTCGTATGATTGAAGGGCGATTTCCTAATTATCGTGCGGTTATTCCTCAAAAACAACCAAATCGTGCAGTACTAAAGAAAACTGACATTGTGTCGGCCTTAAAACGCGTATCGGTTTTCTGTGATGAAAACTCTTCTCTGGTGGTACTCAAATTTAACCTGGATTCACTTAAAATAACAGCTCATAATTTAGATTTCTGTAAGTCCGCTGAAGAAACGGTAACTCTGCAATCAGGTTGTGATATAGAAATCGGCTTTAGAAGCAATTTCTTAATTGAAATGGTGAATAATATTCCTTCGGAAGATATTGCCATCACTATGAGTGACCCATCACAAGCTTCACTTCTTACCCGCTGCGACGAAGAGGTAAAAAGCTTAACCTATCTATTAATGCCTTTATCAATTAATTATTAACACTATGGGAAAAGATAATCAATCATTTAAACAGGTTATTCAATCATACCTGGAAGAACGTGCAAAGAGAGACTCTCTCTTTGCTGCCTCTTTTGCGAAACCAAAGAAGAATATAGATGAATGTTGTAATTACATTATAGGCGAAGCAAGAAAACGCGGTGGTGATGCTGTATGTATGTCTGATGATGAGGTATTCGGGTTAGCGGTCCATTACTATGATGAAGACAATATCAAGGTAAATAAACAATCAAAATCGAAAGTGGTAGTTTCTAAGCAACCTGAAAAGCAAAAGGAACTAACGTTAACAGTTGAGAAGCCTAAACCGGAACAGGTTGCTCCTAATAAACGTAAAGGGAAGAAAAAGGAAATACCATCAGGGCAATTTTTATTATTCGATGAACTATGAAACCAAGAACAAAACTTCAAGTCAGAGTAGCTGGTTTAAGTAGTCAGCTACTTAATATTGAGAATATGATGATTGATTGGGCAAAAAATGAGTGTTTGAAACATATAGGATATGCAACCAAGTCACGTATTATCTGTATGGAGTGTGGCCAACGCTTCTCTCCGGAACTTGTAAAACGTAAACGTGCTGTTTGTCCCCATTGTGATACGTCTTTGAAAATAGAACAGTCAAGGAAGCGTATCAATAAACAGACTATGTTTATTGCCAAGGCAGAAATTTGTGAAGAATTCCAAGTTATACGTAGTTTTGAATTGATTGCTTATTACTGGGAAGAAACAAAGCCTCGTTATTTTATTCGTGAGATACTGCAACATTGGATAAAAGACGATGGCAAACGGGAGGTAGTAGCTCGTGCTAACAATACGGGATATTGTGGATGGTGTGGAGATCTGGAGATACGGAATAAGGTTGTTGGATCGTATTATTACAACCATAGCAATGATATTTATTGCGAACGTTATCATCCGGCCTCTGTCTTTAGACCTAAGTATATTCGAATGGGTATAGATTGTAAATTACGCGGTATGTCATTTCTTACTGCCGCCAATACAATTCCCTATTCTCCCAAGGCTGAAACACTTCTAAAGGCAAGATGTTATGAATTAATAGATTATTTCGAGGGACACCGTTCTAAGATTGATATGTATTGGCCGTCTATAAAAATTTGTCTTCGTAATAAATATCGGATTAAAGATGTTTCGATGTGGTTTGATTATTTGGGACTACTAGAACGTTATCATAAAGATCTGCATAACGCTCATTACGTTTGTCCTAAGAATCTTAAAAAAGCCCATGATTTGTATGTGGCGAGAAAAAAACGTGATGATGAAAAAGAACGCAAGGCCAAGGACATGCAACGTTTGCTGAAACTTAAGAAGGCTGCTGAAAAATATATAAAAGAAAAATCGATTTTTTTCGATCTGAAATTGTCGGACGGTAAAATAGTCGTGGTACCGCTCAAAAGTCTTGAAGAGTTTCAACAAGAAGGTGAAATCATGCATCATTGCGTCTTTACGAATGAATATTATAAGAATAAGGATTCGCTTATTCTTTCTGCTCGAATCGGAAAGAAGCATATTGAGACTGTAGAGGTCAATTTGAAGACATTGAGTATTGTTCAGTCGCGTGGTACCTGCAACAAGGATACCGAGTATCATGAACGTATTATCGGACTCGTAAAAAAGAATATGAACTTAATACGTCAAAGACTGACGGCATAAAGAAATCTAAATATGGCAAGACCATTAAAACAGGGACTAGATTATTTTCCATTGGATACAGATTTCTTATCTGACAGAAAAGTACGCAAGATAATAAATGCTTGTGGCCCGAATTCCGTCACTATACTAATTTGCCTGCTATGTAATATCTACAAGGATAAAGGGTATTACATCGTGTGGGATAAAGAAATGCCTTTTGATATTGCTGATATAGTCGGGGTATCCGAGGGCGCTGTAAGTGAAGTTGTGAAGAAAGCCCTGCAAGTAGAATTATTCGATAATACCCTGTATAATAAGTTCCATATTTTGTCTTCGCATGGTATCCAAAATCGATTTAAAAGTTGCACTTCCAAAAGAAAAGATGTTGAGATTATCCCTGATTATTGGATTAATGACGTCAATAACCCGATTAATGACGTCAATAACTCAATAAATGTAGATGATAATGAACAAAGTAAAGGAAATAAAAGAAAATCTTCTCCCTCATACGTGCGCATGGGAGGACTATTTCCGGAAGATAGCTTTTTCGATAAGACTTTAGACGACTGTTATACTGAACTGAAATCAAATCGGTCATGGGCGGAAACAGTAACGATGAATACTCGTTCTTCCGGCAACCCTGATTTTACGCTAGAAGCCTTTTACGAATATCTGGAGAAGTTCTTTATGAAATTGCAGAATGAGGGAGAAACGGCAAAATCGCCTAAAGATGCAATGTCTCACTTTGCCCGATGGTTGACAGTTGAACTTAAAAACAAGAAAGATGAACGGAGAATTAATAAAAGCAGGAATGCAGGCGGTACTAAGGCCGTCGCAGATAGTCCAGGAGACAGCAGTAATCCGAAAGGATCTAACTCCGATACAACGGGCCTTACAGGCTGGATTGACAGCCTCTCAATTGGTCGCTGAATGGAGTGGGACAATCGCGCAGTTAAACTGTAATGTCGCTTTATATGACGTGGCTAATGCAGAGCATATACCTACTCTGGCAGATGTAAACAGGAGCTTTAGCAACTCAACATCGATAGAGATCATTACCGAGCATTTGAAATCTGTATTGAGATATGCCGGTGTTGAATTGACTAATGCCCAGCTAGCGGAAACAGCCTTGTCGATACTATCCAGCTACTGGTACCTGAATTTAGCCGAGTTATGTATTTTCTTCTCCCAGCTAAAAAATGGCAGCCGAGGACAATTTGTATGGGGGACGAAAATCAACAATCAAGCTATCATGGTAGCGCTTGCTGATTTTTGCAAAGACAGACGCCGTGAGATTGAGCATAAGGAAAGCGTCAGGATACGCCAAGATACAGAGAAGGGATACTCCCGTTCTGAAACGCTTACCAAAGATATTGTCCTGGGAGCAAAAAGTATTCAAATTGCTAGAGAAGAAGCTATGCAGAGTTTTGATGCCTTCCTGAAGTTTTTTCCGCACCTTCCGGAGAAATATACCCCGGAAGTACTTTGGAAGGCATGGAAGGGCGACAACGAAGCCCTACATACAATTTACGGCGAAAAAATTCCTGCTGCAGACATTGCCGAAAAAGATATTGGGATGTATTTGTGTAATTATAACATTGCTAAGAGTAAAGAAAATGAGAGTTAAAGTATTGACAGTAAAACAGCCGTGGGCCTCATTGATCGTTCATGGTATCAAAGATATTGAGAACCGGAGTTGGCGAACAAATTTCCGTGGACGTGTACTTATACATTCAAGCGCAAAGGGTGATATTGCTAAGTTTGGCTGCTTACAGCCAAATCAAAGACTAAAGGTTCTTAATACACCTATGAGCCGTGTAGGTTTCAACGATCTTCCTTTTGGCTCCATCATCGGTAGTGTGGAGATTGTAGACTGCGTGCAAAACCATCCCTCAATATGGGCGGATAAAGGTGTTTATCACTGGATACTCGCTAATCCCGTTCTCTTTGAAAAGCCAATTGAAAATGTAAAAGGAAAATTGGGTTTATGGAATTATGACTGGGAGGAAACGAATACTTCAAAAGCTATTGTCAGTATGTCAACGGATATTGCTGAAGCAATAATTCCACGATTGAGTATGAGTAATACTTCAAAATAAAAGCGGCCAGCGTACCACCGCCGACCACTTTCACAAGCACAAAGCTTGTATTGCTTATTAGGAACAGCAAATATATAAAATCTTTGTGCTTATGGCAAGTGAAGCAGTAAATAATTACATAACTAAGCGCTACGAGCGCTGGCTTGATTACTCCTTGTATCATTGTGGGCTTGCCGGTATTCCTGATGAAGCAACAGATGTCTTGAATGAGGTCATTTGTTCGCTCCTTCAAAAGAAAAACAGGTTACTGGACAAACTACTTGAAACAAGAAAAAATGGCTATACAGAGCTTGATTTCTTTGTTTTGAAGATGATAAAGCTGAATGCATCCTCTCCTACTTCACAGTATAGGAGTAGATACAAGCCCCTGCCTGCGGATGATAACGTAGATTACACGAGACTGGATATTGAAGATATCCCGGATGAATCAGAAGATAGAAATACTGAAATACTAAATAAACTGCATTTAGTAAGAGATACATTTGAAAGCCTTGATTTAGGTCCAGTAGCAGCTCGTGTTTTTGAGTTTCATTTCTTCCAAGACGGTAATTTTTCCGACTGGGAAGGTCCGGAGACATTGAAACAACTATATGAAATTTATAACGGAGTGCAGGAACTTATTAGAAAGAAAATTAATGGAAGTTCATTGTTCTAATTTGCAATATTATTACTTTTGGTAAAAAAATAACAAAGACATGGCTACAGAAGAAAATATGATTCCAATAGAACCTTATCTTAAGGACTTTAAACAATATCTTGATGCTAATTCAAGATGTATATTATCAGCAAAATTCGGCGATGGGAAAAGCTACTTCATTAGTAGCTTTATAAAAGAATATTCAGATGAATATCTGTTCATTCCAATATATCCTGTAAATTATCAGGTAATGGACAATAAAGATATCTTTGAACTAATAAAAAGAGATATATTGATTAGGCTACTATCGAATAAAGATATCAACATTAATGAAATAGAGTTAAGTAATGCATCGTTAATTTATTCTTATTTTATGAATAAATCAGAAGACGCAATTTTAGATGTTATAGACTTGATACCCAAAATCAACGTTTACGGAGTGGATATAAGTATAAGTAGTGTTATCAAAAAAATAAAAAACATAAAAGACAAGTTTGATAAATATAAAGAACAATTTAAGTCAGTTGATAAGACATCAGAATTATATATCACCAAATTTGATTCACTAAAAGGATCAATATATGAATTTGATAGTATTTCTCAATTGATACACGATATAATATGCGAATATAGAAAGCTAAATCCTACTAAAAAAGTTGTTTTGATTATAGAAGATCTTGACAGAATAGATCCTGCTCATATTTTTAGAATACTCAATGTTTTCTCTGCTCATTTCGATAGATATGGGGTTGATAAAACATGCGGTGATAACAAATTCTGCTTAGATAAAATAGTCACTGTCTGCGATATTAATAATATCAAGAAGATATATGCCCATGTTTATGGAGATAATACTGATTTTACAGGTTATATAAGCAAATTCTCAAACAGTAAAGAATATATCTATTCTTTAAAGGACAAATTGAAATGGTATATCACTAATATTCTATTGGATAAGGATTTAGAAAAATACCCCCAAATTAGTGACATACTATCAGATATCATTATTTCATCAATGGATGATGGAAAAACTGTAGAAAGCAATTTACGTATAATAAAGGAACGTACAGTTAAAGCTAATTATTTAATAAGAACCCAAAATATAAAATTAAATCAAAGATTTGCAGGAAAATATATAACATCCAGTTCAGACTTTACAAAGTTGTTAGCTTTATTGAAAGCATTTGGATTTAGCTTCACTGATGTTGATATAGAACCTGCTTTTGATGAGTTTGTGAAGATAATAGGTAAGTACTGGACTTTAGCTCCTATGTTTGATAAGAAAATTATTTTTGAAGTTCAAAAAAACAAGATAGAAGTTGCGTATTATAGAGAAATAGCAAGAGGTATTGGAGATTTTCAACGGTATACTTCTATTTATAATTGTTTTGATGGTGATCAAATTATAGACTTTGACATATCAGGTTGGGATGCAGAAGCACTAGCTTCATCATTAATCTTTGGTCAGATTAATAATATAGTTGATTATCTTAATAGAAAAATTATTATCTAAAAATAAGACTGAGAAGTGTAATAAGAGAAAATATAGCAGGAGAATCTATATTTTAGAATAAAACCTGCTATGGATAATGAAAATATTAAATATGACCCTCACAATTATCGTATTCATGGGGAAGAAAACAAACGATTAATCAACAAGAGTTTGGTTGAATGTGGTGCCGGTCGATCAATTGTGGTCGACCGGGATGATGTAATCATATCCGGTAATGGTGTATATGAGCAAGCGCAAGCTCTTGGATTAAAAGTCCGCATTATCGAATCAGACGGGAATGAGCTGATTGCAATTAAACGTGTAGATTTAGCTACTGATGATGAAAAAAGAAAGCTTCTCTCTTTTGCGGACAATCGTACATCTGATACATCATCATTTGATTTCTCATTACTTGTAGAAGACTTTGAAGTAAATCTGCCTGATTGGGGATTACTTAGTGATGAAATTGATTCATTGACAGAAGATGTTGATTCTAAAATACCAGAAGATCTGACTGCTCCTCGCCGTAAAGATCCTCCATATATAAAGATTGCATTCACTGACATGAAGCAGGCCGAATTATTTGAAAAAGAAATGAAGCCATTGATAGAGAAATTTGATGGGGCAAGTTATGTCTTTGGAGGTGGGGAATTATGAGACTAGAAAAAGCATCATATCAAGCTTCAAAATATGCATGTTTACATTTTCATTATGCACATGCTGTTCCTCAGGCAAGACTCGGGTACTCCGTTTTCAATTCTGAAGGAGAATGGTGTGGTGTAATCCTTTTTTCGAACGGTGCAAATCAGTTCATAGCCTCCAGTTTCAGCATGGTGCAGGGACAGGTGATGGAACTTGTCAGAGTTGCTCTTAACGGGAAGCAGGAATGTACCTCTCAAGCATTGGCCATGGCACTGAAGCTACTAAAGATAGATGCTCCTGCTGTTAGGCTTGTTGTCAGTTATGCGGATCGTAACCAAGGACACATCGGAACAATCTATCAAGCGACAAATTGGTATTACTTAGGAGAATTTGCATCAGAGCGTGGAATCATGTTGAATGGTAAATTGACACACAGGCGTTCAATCAACTCAAAATATGGCACTTCAACCATTGATTGGTTACGTGAGCATGTAGATCCAAAAGCTGAAGTAATCAAAGGAGAAACAAAGATAAAATATGTATTTCCTCTTGATAAAAGATGTACGAAAACGATTAAATCAATGTCTAAACCATATCCAAAGAAAATATCTGTAACTAATGACACAAGCGAAAGATGAATCTGAAAAGAAAAAAAGAGGACGCAAATCAGCATATCAAAAAGAATATGCCAATCAAGCGTTAAAGCTTTGTCTGTTGGGCGCAACAGATAAAGAGCTTGCCGATTTTTTCTCTGTTTCTGAGCAGACATTAAACAAATGGAAAAAAGATTATCCCGAATTTCTTGAGTCCCTAAAAAAAGGGAAAAATATCGCAGATGCCAATGTGGCATACCGTCTTTATAACCGTGCGATTGGCTATAATTGTAAAGCAACAAAGTTTGCTGCGACAGAGGGAAAAATAACTGATTCAAAAGAATACATTGAACATTATCCTCCTGACACGACAGCCGCTATATTCTGGCTGAAAAACCGGCAGCCGGAGAAATGGCGTGACAAGAAAGAAGTTGATGCAAATGTGAATCTTGGTGATGAACTGGAAGGATTGAGTGACGAACAGTTACAGGCTATTATTGATGGTAAAGAAGAAAAGTAAAAGAGAAATATTGATTCGTAAGGCGAAAGCTGCTACCATACTCCGCAAACGAATAGCAAAGAAAGACTTTTGGGCATTCTGTTTGTATTATGATCCGAAGTTTTTCTCTAAACGTCTGTTCCTAAAAAAGGTCGCCGAGGCGTTCATGCGTGTGTACAGTTCGTATTCTGCGGGTATAATCTACCGTCTTGCTGTCAGTATGCCACCACGTGCCGGAAAGTCATATATATCTTCTCTTTTCATCGCTTGGATGTATGGACACTTTCCCGAAGAATCTGTAATGCGTAACTGTTGTTCTGACACGTTATACAACAAGCTCTCTTATGATACCCGCGATATTGTCAAATCAAAACGTTATCGTGAGATATTTACTGAGATTCACCTGAAAGGAGATAAACAGAATGTCAAAGGCTGGAATGTAGAAGGCGCTCGGCAGGTGTCTTATTTCGGTGGTGGTGTTGGTGGTACTGTGATCGGCTTCGGTGCATCTATGCTCGCCATGACAGACGACTTGTACAAGAGTTTGGAAGATGCACTCTCTGATAACAATAACGAAAAAGTATGGTCTTGGAAGCAGGGTACGCACGACTCACGTATAGAAGGAAGTTGTTGCCTCATTGATATTGGTACTCGCTGGTCCTCTAGTGATGTCCTTGGACGTTTAGAAGAAGCCGGCAAGTATAATGAAATCATCCGTATTGCTGCGCTGGACGAAAACGACGAAACATTCTGTGCCGATGTACATACAACGGAATACTACCGGGAACTTCGTTCTGAAACAGACGAAAGTATCTGGATGGCTGAGTATATGCAGGAGCCGTTCGAAGCCAAAGGTCTGTTATTCCCTAAATCTTCTCTCATGCGCTTCAAGAGTACTGATATTGCAGGAAAGAAACCTGATGGTGTACTTGGCGCTTGCGATACAGCTGATAAGGGCGATGATGATTTCTGTGCACCATTTGCAAAGGTATTCGGACCGAAGTACTTTATTACGGACGTACTATTTACCAAAGACCCTGTAGAAGTTACAGAGCCGCGTCTGGCTCAAATGGTTATTGATACCGAATGCGACCAAATGCGTATTGAATCAAATAATGGTGGACGTATATTCGCTATTCATGTTCGCAAACTGGTAACAGAAGAAAAGAAGACTTGTACTATACAGGCTCGTCCTACTACACAACATAAACCAACACGTATTATCATGAAAGCCGGCTGGATAAAGAAACATTGTGCCTTTCTTGATGAATCGGAATTTACCAAAGGATCAGACTACGGCCGTTTCATGAAAGCGCTTACCAGCTACAAGCGTGAAGGAGATAACGCACATGACGATGCACCGGACGGAATGACCATCCTTGCAGAGTTTGCCGAATCGCTTGGTTTGAAATTAAAAACATCGACTCGTAAGGTGGGACGTGGGTAAACAATTTATAAATGCAGAAGTTCAAATATTTTTTTAAATAAGAAAAAAAGATATTGAGCTATATCTGTTTCTTTTATTGCATCAACAAAGATATCCCATATTATTTCTAAGAATTTAAGAAAAAGACATGCAAATAAAGTATCAACTACTCTCCTAGAAATAGAGCGCTGACCTTTTTTCTTGTTCTTATTCTTTTTCTTTCTTTTCTTATGAGACATAATATACCGAATTAAAAAACATAATTCGATATCGCTCTGCCTCGCTCTGCGAAAATACAAAATGATTTAGATACAAGCATTAAAGTTCCGCACGATTTTTTTGGAAAATTTCTATTATACACTTAGGAAACATTTCTAGGGCATATATTTTAAGAGAAAAGCATATGCCATCAATTAGTGAAATTTTAGTTCAAGACGACTTCGGAAGGATTGTAAGTGATCTTTGCGTGGACACCATAGAAAATCGTGAGCCACGGGAATATTTAGAAGAGTATAATGGTAAGCGTAACCGTCGCACTACATCCGTTGGTTTCCGTGAACCTAAGACAGTAGCTGTCTATTCTGAAACAGAAGAAGAACTGAACACCCAAACGGGTAAAATGGAGCCTAAACGATTAGAGGATAAAACTGTTCCTGTTGCCAAAATAGTGACCAATATCCCAAAGAAGATTGTTCGCACAGCAGCAGCTTTTTTATTTGGCGGAGATATGACCATCACAGCAGATAATACAGATGATGCAAGCTTGGAGGATTTCAAAAAGATATTTGTCCGCAAACTCAAAATGAAGTCAGTACTTATGAGCTTTGCCCGTAAGGTGTTGTCAGAAACAAAAGCCGCTATCGTATTTTACCCTGTAAACAAAGTTGTAAACGGGAAAAAAGTCCCGGAACTGAAAGCCAAGATACTCTCTTTGCCAAAGGATGATAACGTTACTTATGAGTTCTATCCACATTTTGACGATGATGATGATATGGATGCTTTCATTCATAAGTTCACAACCAAGATTGACTACTCTACCTACGAGTGTGTCAAAATATACACCTCAGACAAAGTTATCACAGCTATAAATAAGGGTGGCCAGTGGGAAATCAAGTCAGATAAGAACCTATTCGGCAAAATCCCTGTAGTATATGCAGAGGTAGATCAACCGGACTGGGAAGATATCGCTTTACTCATGGACCATTATGAAATGCGGATCTCTAGAATGTCAGACACTAACGACTACTTCGGAGACCCAATGCTAAAATCTTTCGGTTTGTCGAATCTCCCATCAAAAGATACAGTAGGGAAAGAATTAAACTTTTCTATGGAAGTTGACCCTGATACCGGCACTGCGTATCACGGTGATGCTGAATACCTATCATGGCAACAGTCCATAGATTCACAAAAGGAAGAGATTAGTAATGAACGCCACGAAATATTCTCTGGTGCATCATGTCCTGATTTGTCGTTTGACAATCTTATTGGCATAGGTGACCTATCAGGCGTCTCCCGTGAGTTTATGACCATTGATGCAAAAATTAAGGCTACGGAACAAATGGAAATCTTCGGACCGGTAGTACAACGATGTGTGGCTATTGTACAAGCAGGCATGGCGAATATATCACATATCAAAAAATCAAATGCTATAATGAATAATTATTTTGAGGTATCTTTCGGCTCTATTCTCCCGAAGAATTTAGCAGAAGACTTACAGAATCTATCAACAGCCGGAGGTGGGAAACCAATCAACAGCCAGGAAACACTTACCGCACGTTCTCCTTATACTCAGAATGTAAAAGAGGAAATTGAGAGAATGAAACAGGAAGAACAAGCAGCTTCAGTTAATAACAATCCGTTAGGACCGATATATCAATGAAAGGACTAACATTCTACGACAAGCAGCATATACAAAAGGTATTGGCCCAACAAAGCGAGGTAGCCAATATCTTTAATCGATTTATTCTGTCTATTACCCCATTTCTCCAACAATGGGCAGATCGTAGTAGCAATAATGTATGGTTACGTAATCAAGTTGTCGAAAAATGTGTGGATCGGGAGTTGGATAAGTTGCAGTCTCTTCTTCTCACGAATCTTACAGCCTTCAACATAGACGCATGGAAGCGCTCTGAAATGAAGAATGAGGATTTTATATCAGAATACGTTAAAGGCATGGCTATTGATTCTGTAAGGAAGCAAGGAATGTTTGCTACAAACAAAGACGCACTCTCTCAACTTAGGAAAGGGTTTGATGCACGCGGCAATAATCTGTCTCCAATGGTGTGGAATCTTGCGGATCAGACAAAAACACAACTCGAGTATTATTTACAGACAGGTCTATCTGTTGGTAGAAGTTCTTCACGGATAAGTCAAGATCTTAGGCAAATCCTAAATGAGCCGGACAAACGATTTCGCCGGGTAAAGGATAAAGAAGGGAAACTTGTTATGTCCCAACCTATGAAGAACTATCACCCAGGACAAGGTATATATCGTAGTTCAAAGATGAACGCATTACGTCTTACAGCTACATCTACCAATATGTCTTATCGTACCGCTGACTATGAACGTTGGAGCAAACAGGATTTTATACTAGGCATCGAGATACACCGCTCTGCAAATAATCGCGGACCATGCAAGATATGTGATGCAATGGTAGGTAAATATCCGAAAACGTTCAAGTTTACAGGTTTTCATCCTTTCTGTATCTGTTTTGCTACTCCGATCACAATGGAACCGGACAGCTTTGCTGATTTCCTGCTAAACGATACAGTTCCGCAAGAACAGGTTATAACAGATATTCCCAAAACAGCAAAGGATTTTGTTGACGAGAATAAAAATGGGGTGCAATCCGCTTTTTGGTATAAGGATAACTTTAGCAAAGAAGGAGATTTGCAAAGAGAGAGAACTCCCCAGCCTACTACACCCGAAGTCATAAAAGTATCAAGAACAAAGCGCATCAAGACCGATGCTGAGAAAAATGATATTCAAAAAAGATGGGACGACCGGTTTGTAAGAAACTTCAATCAGAGTAAGATTGAGCAAAAAATCGGCATAAAGAGAGGTGAAGATATGACCTTCGAAGAAGCAAATGAACTGAGAGGAAACATCGGTTATGGAGAAGGAAGAGAATTCAGTGTAAACTGTCAGTCATGCGTAGTTGCTAATGAATTGAGAAGACGTGGATATGATGTAACAGCACTACCTAACCTTAAAAAAGAAGGGAACATTCCTTATGAACTCTCTGGAAAAACTAACTGGGCCTGGATTGATCCGGAAACGATGCAGACACCTGAGAAGAAACAGGCAGGTGGACAATATGTATCTGGACTTGATATTAAAAGCAAGACTCTCACTCAATTGAATAAAGAATTGAACGAGTTAACCAAAGAAGCCGGCAGGTATCACATTGACTTTATGTGGAAAGACGGAAAAGGTGGACATATTATTACTGTTGATAGGTTAGAAAACGGTTCAATCCGTATTTATGATCCACAAATCGGTCGTTTGGGCGATTGGAAAGTTATATCCAAAGATATAAGTCTTAAGTATGGAGTAAATGTATTGCGTGTAGACAATCTATTGGTAAACACAGATATTATCGATAGAATAGTGAGAAAGTTATAAGAATGAACCATAGTCTTTGGGCATAGGAGCCATTCCCATTATATCCGGCGATTGTGTATATGGTGCAAGATGTGCAGCATCATCTTTCACAAGAATAAATTGAGGATATCCAATGCAGCATTCCTTGTCTTCTTTCCGGGATGCTGTATATACCAAGTAGCCCTTCCACTCTCCATAATAGGAAACCTGATCGAATCCATTCTGTAGAGCGAGGGTCTTAGCTCTCTCCTTATATTCTTTCTTCTTATCCATATTGCAAATATACTCATTGATTCTGGAATAAAATATATCGGAAGGAAAAAATTACTCCCTTTATATTTTAATAGAAAATCGTTATGACAATCATTGATGCTATTAAAAAAGGCTTAAAAGCCGCAGGTGTAAACGAAAAGTACGCTGCAAAGGTTCAGAAAATTTTCAAAATCGAAAAAGAAGAAGATATTGCTAATTACGTTGCCTTATTCAAAGACAACATCCTTCCTGATCTTGAAGATACTACGGCTATCGAGAAGGCGAAAAAGGATGCTATTGCAGAGTATGAGAAAGCGAACAATCTGAAAGGTGGTAAGCCTATCGAAACAAATCCAAAAGGCAAGAAGGGAAAGAAAAAAGAAGAGAATGAGGAAGAGGACGATGAAGAAGAAGACTTTGATGGTTTATCTCCTGCAATGATTAAGATGCTTAAAGCCCAGCAGAAACAGATTGCTGACCTTGCCACAAGCGTAACAACCCTGACCGGTAACATCTCCACTTCCGCCAAGCAGACTTCAGCTAAGGTTCTCTTTGATAATGCAAAGCTGCCGGAAAAGTGGTTCAAACGTATCGACGTAAATTCCGAAATATCTGTCGAAGATCAGATTAAGGAATTGGCAGAAGAGTATGCTGAAATTCGCCAGTCCGCTGTGACAGATGAAATCGAAAATGGTAACTACACCCCACAATCACAGGTAAAAGACCGTAGTGAAAAAGAGTGGCTAGATATCATGAATAAAGAAGAAGGAGCTGGTGAATCCAGTGGTGTCGCTAGTCTTGGTATTGAGTAATAACTAAATTTTATTGTATCATGTATTTAAAAAAAGAAAAAGAATTTCAGTACCATCCCGCCATCATTAAGATGTTGGAGGATGTTGTCGGCGGTGGCACTATTGCCCGTGCTGATTTGAGAAAGGCCCTGTTTGACGGACAGCCATTAGATGAGTTGCCACCTTACTGCATCGCAGGACGCGATGAAAACGGTGGTTGGCATATCATCAAGACAGCAAAAGTGCTGGAGGCTGTAGAAACAGCAGGAAAAATCATCAAGGTAGCTAAAAATCATCTGTTCGCAATTGGTGATTTCGTGACTGTCGGTGGAAAATTTGATGGAGCATCCGATAAAATTACCGCTATCGACAAGAGTAATGCTGCTTATGACTCTATTACGCTGGCGGCTGCCATTGGTGCGATGGCCAAAGATATGGTATTGGTCGTTGTAAAAGCAAAAGCTGATACCGGTTCTGCCGAGGCTACAGTAGAAATATCTGAGGTGGTGATTACGATGGCTAAAGTTGATCTGACTGTTGCTAATCAATCTTGCGGATTGATGGTAAGAGGTACTATTGAAGAACGAAATATGCCATTCCCTCTTGATGCTGATTTGAAGAAGCTTATGCCTCTCATTCGTTTTGTATAATCTATTAATTCATAAATCATTATGGAAAGAAGCTTAATCAAGCAAATTAACAAGAAAAACATGGCGGCACGTCTCAACTCCCGTCATGTGAAGCCGATGTATTACCCGAATTTCTTTGGTGTGAAGAGAGTTACTTCATTGAAGTGGGAAACATTGGTTGGTGAAAAAGGCGCTCCGGTTATTGCTGACGTTATTTCTTTCGATGCATCTGCACCGGAGAAAACGCGTGAAGTGATCGGCAAAATGTCTGGTGATATTCCTAAGACCGCTATTAAGCGCTCGATGACTGAAAGTGAATATCAAGAATACAAGCAGTTACAACGCGATGCCCAGGGCGATTCTGATCAATTGGAACTATTAAATCTTGGTTTCAAAGATACCGATTTTGTGCATAATGGTGTCCGTGGACGTATGGAATGGGCTAGTATGCAATACATGTCACGTGGCGGAACCAACTTGACATCCTCTAATAACAACGGCATCGTAACTACGGAATTTGTCGGCGTGGGTATGCCTGCTGCCAACAAAAAAGTATCTTCCGTAGATTGGGCTACCGCTTCTACTGCTGATGGTCTTCAAGATATTGAAAATGTACTGGCCGATGCAGCCAAGGAAGGTGTGTCTCTTCGCTATATTATTATGCTTACTACTGAGTTCTCTTTGCTGAAAAAGCAGAAAGCAACTATTGATAAGATTAAAGGCTGGATCAATCAAACGTCCAAGGTCGTTATCACAAAGAAAGTGATTAATGAATATCTTGCAGAGCAAGAAAACCCATGCCAGATTATCACAATCAATCCGGCGCTACGTATCGAAGATAAGAACCATAGTCGTACTACTATCTGTCCGTGGGTTCGCAAACGTATCTGTTTCTTAGAGGATTTGCGTGTAGGTGATATCCAACACGGACCAATTGCAGCAGAAGATTCTGAGAGTCTGAGAAAGAAAGCATTGATGGTAAAGAAAGATTTTGTTCTGATTACCAAATGGTCAACCGAAGAACCATTTAAAGAATGGACCAAAGGAGAAGCAAACGCATGGCCGGTAGTTAATGATCCGGAAGCGATGTACATTCTGAAAGCTGACGGTAAAGCATGGGCAGCCGATGAAGCTACAGAAGGAACAGACAATATCCCCGCTAAATTCTTGGGTCAGGAAGTTGAGAAAGAAAACTTAGAAGCAGAAGACGAAGAGTAAACAGTTATGGCAACAATCAGAGAAACAATACTAGAATATCCATCTATTGAGGATATGGAAGGCTTCTTGGATAAGGTAGTCTTCATTAAGCGGGGTATCAACCCCGAAGCAGAATGTACTACTGAAAGCATGAAGCTGGTCGGTCTTTGTGTCGCTGATATGTATGCCATGATGGTAAACTCACCGGATTTCAGTGAAAACAAGCTTTCTATCACTCATCCCCGTTCTTTCTATATTCAGACTGCAAAGCAGTTGTATATAGAAAACGGGGAGCCGGAGAAGGCGGCTAAACTTGGCAAGCGAATCATTATCAAAGGAAGGGCAGGTAGCAGATGGTAAAACGATACCCACATACAGCGATAGTCACTATGTCTGCTAAAGGGCAGGTTGTTGACGGTGAATTGGTTCCGGGAATACCAGTTGAAATATCTGTCTCCGGACGTTATGACCCAGTAAGCGATGGAAGAATCGTTCTCAAGCGTAATTCGGCTGGTGATGAAGCGCAAATACATGGCTATTTCTATACCAAAATGCAGCCACCGGCCGGTAGTAAGTTTTTGCGTTTGAAAGTCGAATCAAAGGGTATTGATGTACCTGTTATCTGTTGGGAACTTTATCAATCACATTCAATTATCAACGTATGAGAAACGGTATGACTCCCCTATTCACTTATGATGAATTGGAAAAATGGTTTGATCGCTTTCAAAGTAAAGCAGAAGATAAGATGCTTGTATTCCTGCAGGCAGGAGGTGAAAAGTTTATCGAAGTAGCCCGCCGGAGTGGTTCATATAAAGACCAAACGGGCAATCTTCGAAGCTCTATTGGATATATAATAGCCAAAGACGGAGAAGTGGTTACAGAAAACTTTAAGGAGGGTGACAAAGGGACTGATAAGACAACCGGTAAGTACAAAGGTCGCAGGCTTGCAGAAGAAGTCTCACTATCATATACTGGCGGTTATGTGTTGGTTGGTGTTGCAGGAATGGAGTATGCGGCAGCCGTGGAAGCTAAAGGGTATGAGGTTGTTTCAGGAGCTAATACGCAATGTGAGAAGTATCTAAGAGATACATTGAAGTCAATTTTTAGCAAGATTTAATTATGGATGAATTCGACGCTGTAGATATAGTTTATGATGCTGTGGCCGCTGCGGGCACCGATGTTATGATTTACAAGGATAAGTCGGAAGCCGGCTTTACTAATGAACACATCGTTATCAATCATCTGCAATTGAATGAGCTCGACTTCATCAATAAAGTGCCTGTTAATATAAACATCTTTGTTCCTTGGAGTGATGAAAATGGTATGTTAAAACGTCAACGAATGAAAGAATTAAAGCGTAAGGTAAGGAAATCGCTTGATTTAATCAATAGTAATGACGGTGTATGTAAAGAAGTAACAGTCCTCTGGAGCGTTCCAATGCCGGACCTGAAAGAAGGCTTTGCTTGTACAAATATCAGATTAGAAATTTTAATAGATCAATAATTATGGCAGGAGAAGCTAGACCTATCGCTATGGGCGTAGGTGGAATTAAATTTGGAACAGTCGGTGACGGCGTTCCCGGTGCAGATCTCAAAGATTATCCCCTTCCGACCAAAGGAAGCGTTGCATTTAACTTTGCAGATCCAAAGGAAGTGAAGATTGAAGTAGAAGGTAGTGAAGAACCTTTTTATGTTGAACTGGTGAAAGATACGACAGATTATGTCGAGTTCTCCATCCCTAC
>OGJZ01001735.1_pt1 | contig 18525 bp, 18 predicted proteins | sample 1572321 | NCBI WGS metagenome assembly OGJZ01 (sample SAMEA2582086, study PRJEB24529) | metagenome | biome: Human gut stool | place: China | collected 2011 | reverse complement strand
GGACGCGGTCAGCTTGAAGCAACAGTTCCAGCTGACAAGCCAGTCTTCACCAATACTTATGCTGCAAAACCAGGTAAAAAAGTAATTGAAGCCAAGAAAGTTCTGAATGGTAAAGAACTTGAGGCCGACAAATATGAGTTCGAACTTAAAGAAAACGACAAAGTAGTTGCGACAGCTAAGAATACTGCAGATGGTTCGATTAGTTTCCCAGAAATTGAATACACTGAGGCAGGAACTTATACTTACACTATGTCAGAAAAAGCTGGTAATGAAGCCGGTGTGACTTATGACAAAACTTCACACACAGTAACCGTAGATGTTGCGGACAATGGCCAAGGTCAGCTTGAAGCGACTGTTACAAGTGAAAAGCCAGTCTTCACCAATACTTATGCTGCAAAACCAGGTAAAGCAATAATTGAAGCTAAAAAGGTTCTAAATGGTAAAGCTCTTGAAGCTGACAAATATGAGTTCGAGCTCAAAGAAGACGATAAAGTCGTTGGTACAGCTAAAAATAAAGCAGATGGTTCAGTAGTTTTCCCAGCAATTGAGTATACGGCTGCAGGTCCTCATACATATACAATTACTGAAAAAGCTGGCAACGAAGAAAACGTTACTTACGATACAACAGTTCACACAGTAACCGTAGATGTTGCGGATAACGGCCAAGGCCAATTGGTAGCAACTATCACTAGTGAACAACCAGTTTTCACTAACACTTATACAAAACCAGCTCCAGCTGCTGATACCATTACAATTGAAGCAACAAAAACTTTAGTTGGAAAGGAATTAGAAGCAGGTAAATATGAATTTGAATTGAAGGAAGGCGATAAAGTCATCGGCACAGCAACAAATGCTGCGGATGGAAAAGTTGTATTCCCATCAATCACATATACAGAAGCAGGTAAACATACCTACACTGTTGCTGAAAAAGCTGGCAATGAAGAGAATGTTACTTACGATACAACAGTCCACACAGTAGACGTAGAGGTTGCGGACAATGGCCAAGGTAAGTTAGTATCTACAATTACTGGCAATAAACCAGCATTTGTGAATAAATACACTGTACCAACTCCACCGCCAACTCCAAATCCGCAACAACCAACTCCAGCCACTGCAACTATTCAAGCAAACAAAGTCTTGACTGGTAAAGAGCTGAAAGATGGTCAGTTTGAATTTGAGTTGACTTATCAAGGTAACGTAGTGGATACTGCTAAGAATAAAGCGGATGGTTCGGTAACCTTTAAAGCACAAAGCTTCACTTCACCGGGTAAGTATGAATACACTATTACTGAAAAAGCTGGTAATGAAGCTGGTGTGACTTATGATAAAGCAGTTCACAAAGTGACTGTGGAGGTTGCTTATGATACGAATGGTAAACTTGTAGCGACCGTTACTGGTAATGGACCAACCTTTACCAATACGTATGCTGCTAAAACACCTCCAACATCATCTGAAGAAAAACCAAAACCATCAGGTGATAAACATGAAGATCCTAAGAAGGAAGAACCTAAAAAAGAAGTGAAGAAAGAATTGCCTAAGACAGGAACAGCTGAGTCCTCAGCCTTCTCTGTTCTTGTTGGCTTCCTGCTTCTTGCAGCTTCAGTCTTCTTATATCGGACTAAAAAGGTTAATTAATCTTTGGGTTTAAAAAGAAAGAGAGCGATGGAAAACCTTCATTAAAAAGGTTTCTCGCTCTCTTTTTTATTTAAAATAGTCCTAAACTATGATATTTTGATATAATGGTGACATGAGTAGAATTTTAGATAATGAACAAATGATGGATGAAGAAATGGTGGAGCGCACGCTTCGACCACAATATCTGCAGGAGTATATTGGCCAAGATAAGGTCAAGAATCAGTTGAAAATTTTTATTGAAGCAGCTAAACTAAGGGATGAGGCTTTGGATCATGCTCTTTTATTTGGCCCTCCTGGACTGGGGAAAACGACCATGGCTTTTGTGATTGCCAATGAGCTGGGTGTGAATATCAAACAGACATCTGGCCCAGTAATAGAAAAGGCGGGCGATTTGGTTGCTATTTTAAATGATTTAGAGCCTGGTGACGTTCTTTTTATCGATGAAATACATCGTTTGCCAATGGCAGTAGAAGAAGTCCTCTACAGTGCTATGGAAGATTTTTACATTGATATCATGATTGGTTCAGGGGATGCTAATCGTAGTGTCCATCTTGATTTGCCACCATTTACCCTCATAGGTGCAACAACGCGTGCAGGAATGTTGTCCAATCCTCTGAGAGCTCGCTTTGGTATCACAGGGCACATGGAGTACTATGAAGAAGCTGATTTGACTGAGATTGTTGAGCGAACGGCAGAAATTTTTGAGATGGATATCACTCATGAAGCAGCTAAAGAACTGGCTTTGCGTAGTCGTGGCACCCCTCGAATTGCCAACCGTCTATTGAAGCGCGTCCGGGATTATGCTCAGATTATGGGTAATGGTTTGATTGATGAGACGATCACAGATCAAGCTCTTTCCATGTTAGATGTGGATCATGAAGGTTTGGACTATGTCGATCAAAAAATTCTGAGAACGATGATTGAGATGTATGGTGGTGGTCCAGTCGGTCTAGGTACCTTGTCCGTAAATATTGCTGAAGAGCGTGAAACGGTCGAAGATATGTATGAGCCTTATTTGATTCAAAAAGGCTTTATCGTGAGAACGAGAACTGGGCGTGTTGCGACTAGAAAAGCCTATGAACATTTAGGTTATGAATATATGGAGAAATAGGTTTATGGAGATAGAAGAGAAAAATCTTCTAGACCTTTTCTATGCTGATCAGCATCTAATGACTATTGTAAAGATTATTCGAGAGTTGAATTTACAGGATAGCTGGCTGGCAGCTGGAAGTGTTAGAAATTTCATCTGGAATCATTTGTCAGGTCGGGAAAAATTTGATTTTGAAACAGATATAGATGTGATATTCTTTGATCCGACAGTCTCTTATGAGGAGACGTTACAAATTGAGAAGCGCTTAAGAGAAGCTCATCCACTCTATAGCTGGGAAGTAAAGAATCAAGTTTATATGCATATTCATAGTCCTAATACTAAGCCTTATACCAGTTCACAGGACGCTATGAGTAAATATCCAGAAACTTGTACCGCTCTTGGTTTACGTTTATTAAAAAATGATGATCTTGAGTTATTCACAGCTTATGGCTTGACTGATCTTGTTAACTTTCAAGTCAATCCTACACCGCATTTTTTAGCGGATGAGGAAAGGATCAAACTTTATAGAGAACGTTTGGAAAAGAAAAAATGGCAATCTAAGTGGCCTAGGTTGGACATTTATTTGCCAAAAAAAGAAACTTAAAATTGCTTTAAGATAATTTTAAGTTGGCTCGAGTATACTGTAGTCATAAGTTAAGAATACTTAGCTTGAACTCCTAAAACTTTTCTTTTTCATAATAATCTCCCTAAAAGACCACCCAATCAGGTGGTCTTTTCCTGCTTATTGGAAGGAAGATAAATGCTAAATTGGCAGAAAAGCGTCCAGTTTTTTTGGAGGTCAGCAACCTATTTAATGTCATTTTCTGATATAATTAAGAAGAGGTATTTCTATGAAGAAAATTGTATTTGTTTGCTTGGGCAACATCTGTCGGAGTCCGATGGCTGAGTTTGTTATGAAAAGCTTGACTGATAAATTTCATATTGAAAGTCGGGCAACTTCTAATTGGGAACATGGAAATCCAATTCACCAAGGAACTCAAGCAGCTTTGAATGAGCATGCGATTATATTTGATGTTGAAAAAACTTCTCTGCAGATGTCTGAAAAGGACTTTGCCTTCTTTGATTATATCGTTGGTATGGATGCTTCCAATGTGGCTGATTTAAAAGAGATGGCTCCACGGAAATACCAAGATAAGATATATCAATTTATGGATAAAAGTGTACCAGATCCTTGGTATACTAATGATTTTGATGAAACTTACCGGCTAGTCCAAGCAGGATGTGAGCGCTGGCTGGAACGTTTGGATGGATAAAAATGGATAAATTAAAAGAATTTTATAATCGTTACCAGCATTATTTGACAAGAACAAATTTTGAGATAGCTGCTGTTACACTAATTGCTTTGTCTGCAATTTTAGTTTTTACTTCTAATATTCCAGATAAAGGAGTGCTTACTCTTGATAAGGGAGCGATTAAGTATGATGGCAGTCTGGTTCATGGGAAAATGGACGGTCAGGGCACTTTAACTTTCAAAAATGGCGATAAGTACGAAGGAGATTTCAAAAATGGAATCTTTGATGGCAAGGGGAAATTTACCTCTAAGAGCGGTTGGAAGTACGAAGGTGAGTTTAGTAAAGGCCAAGCGGACGGCCAAGGCACTCTAACAACCGAGCAAAAGGTCGTTTACAAAGGAAAGTTTAAACAAGGAATTTATCAAAATGCGCATTAAATGGTTTTCATTAGTAAGGATAGCAGGTTTGCTTCTCGTTCTACTCTATCATTTCTTCCAGGGAGTGTTTCCTGGAGGCTTTATTGGGGTGGACGTTTTCTATGCATTTTCTGGATTCTTGATCACCTCACTCCTGATTGATGAATTTGCTAAACATCAAGAAATTGATATTTTAGGGTTTCTAAGACGGCGTTTCTATAGGATTTTTCCGCCTTTGGTCTTTATGATTTTGATCACTCTGCCGTTTACCCTCCTCATTCGCAAAGATTTTGTGGCTGGTATTGGAACGCAGATAGCGGGTGCCCTAGGTTTTGTAACAAATTTCTATGAAATTTTATCGGGCGGTAGCTACGAAAGTCAGTTTATTCCTCATTTATTTGTACATACTTGGAGCTTGGCACTTGAGGTGCATTATTATATTCTGTGGGGATTGGCAGTCTGGTTCTTGGCTAAGAAAAGTCGAAGCCTCGGCCAATTTCGAGGGATGATTTTTCTGATTTCGACAGGGATTTTCTTATTTAGTTTTCTGTCCATGTTTGTAAGTAGCTTTTTCACTAAGAATTTTTCTTCACTTTATTTTTCAAGCTGGACACATATCTTCCCCTTCTTTGCTGGGACAGCTTTAGCTACAGTTTCTGGTGTTCAAAGTGTAGGTGCAAATTTCAAGAAACTAGAACAATCTTGGAGCATGAAGCAGACGATAGCCACTATTGGTGGTGGTTTTGCTGTCTTAATTCTTCTAACCTTCCTGCTTCGTTTTGATAATATCTTCACTTATTTAGTCGGTTTTCTCCTAGCAACGATATCAGCCATGGCCATGATTTTGGGAGCTCGTGTTCTCCATGAAAAGACGCCAAAGCTGGCTGAGCCAATCTGGGTCACGTTTATTGCTGATACGAGTTACGGTGTTTATCTCTTCCATTGGCCTTTTTACATTATTTTCAGTCAGCTGATGGGGAATGCAGGAGCAGTAGTATTAACTACTCTTCTATCCTTTGCTTTTGCAGCAGTCTCTTTCTATATTTTAGAGCCTGTATTAGCTGGTAGAAAACCAGATTTGTTTGGTATTAAGCTCGATGTAAAATCAATTGCGAGACCGATTTTTTATAGTCTGATCCCTTTGGGGCTCATCTGCTTCTTTATCATCTTTACTTCACCTAAGGTTGGAGCTTTTGAGGAAGACTTAATGATTAATGCCTTAAATCAAGCGGATAGTAAGATGCAATTAACCCGTAGCCAAGCGGATCAAACAACAGCTACTGATTACAATGTGGCGCCTGGAACGACCTTGATAGGTGATTCTGTAGCTTTGCGAGCTAATGACTGGTTACAAGAAGCTATTCCTGGTGTGCAATTGGATGCAGCTGTCAGCCGAAATCTGGAATCAGGTTTAGAGGTTTATCAAACAGATATTAGCAACAAGGTTCTTCTGCAAAATGTAGTCCTTGCTTTAGGTGCTAATACAGTTCCTAATTACGAGGAAGTGCTTAATAAACTGGTTGAAAAACTTCCAAAAGGACACCGTTTAATCTTAGTGACTCCATATGATGGACGAGTTGCTGGAGATGAAAATAGTGATCTAGTAAAAACTCGGCAGTACCAATTGGAATTGGCGAAGAAATATGATTATGTCTACGTAGCAGATTGGTATCAAGCAGCTATTGATAATCCTGCTATTTGGTATGGAACAGATTACGTTCACTTTGGCACTGAGTCACAAAGCATTGCTGCAGGTGGTCAATTATATGCTCAAACAATCAAGGCTACGCTTGATGAAGCTAATAAAGGTCCTGTCAAACCTTAATTTAATGATGAATATAAAGGCCCGATATTCGGGTTCTTTATATATAATATATGAAAGCGCTTACCCGGTATTTACAAGATCCGATGAAGATTTGTAAATGAATCTATGTGAAATGAAATTATTGTAAAAGATTAATTTCACAAAGAAATAGAGGGATCCGCAGTAATAAATAGGCATTGATATTTTTTTCACAAACAATAATAAAAAAGTTTGTGAAATGAAAGCGAAAGTGTTTACAAAGCATAAAAAAAGGGTTATAATAAACTTGTGAAAAAATTAACAAAGGATAAAATCCTTAAAGGCTATGGAGGATAATATGGCTGATAAAAAAACAGTAACACCAGAGGAAAAACAACTTGCTGCTGAAAAGCATGTCGACGGTCTCGTGAAAAAAGCCTTAGTTGCGCTTGATGAAATGCGCAAGTTGAACCAAGAACAAGTTGACTATATCGTGGCAAAAGCTTCGGTTGCAGCACTTGACGCGCACGGTATCCTTGCACAACATGCAGTTGAAGAAACTGGTCGTGGAGTATTTGAAGACAAGGCGACAAAAAATCTATTTGCCTGTGAGCACGTAGTGAACAATATGCGTGGAGTTAAAACAGTTGGAGTTATCGAAGATGATCCAATTACAGGTTTGACAAAGATTGCGGAGCCTGTCGGTGTAATCTGTGGTGTCACTCCGACAACAAACCCAACTTCAACAGCGATTTTCAAATCCTTGATTGCTTTGAAAACACGTAATCCAATCGTGTTTGCCTTCCACCCATCAGCTCAAGAATCTTCTGCTCACGCAGCACAAATCGTTCGTGATGCAGCTATTGCGGCTGGAGCACCTGAAAACTGTGTTCAATGGATTACAGAACCATCTATGGAAGCAACTGGAGCGCTTATGAACCACGAAGGTGTTGCAACTATCCTTGCAACTGGTGGTAATGCCATGGTTAAAGCTGCATACTCATGTGGAAAACCAGCTCTTGGGGTAGGTGCCGGAAACGTTCCTGCCTATGTAGAAAAATCTGCTGACCTTCGTCAAGCTGCTCATGACATCGTGATGTCTAAATCATTTGATAATGGGATGGTCTGTGCATCAGAACAAGCCGTTATCATTGATAAAGAAGTGTATGACGAATTTGTAAAAGAATTCAAATCATATCACACTTACTTTGTAAACAAGAAAGAAAAAGCACTTCTTGAAGAATTCTGTTTCGGTGTAAAAGCAAACAGCAAAAACTGTGCTGGTGCTAAACTAAATGCAAACATTGTTGGTAAACCAGCAGAATGGATCGCAGAACAAGCTGGATTCAGTGTTCCAGAAGGAACAAACATCTTGGCTGCAGAATGTGCAGAAGTAGGACCAAAAGAACCATTGACTCGTGAAAAATTGTCACCAGTTATTGCTGTTCTAAAAGCTGAAGACACAGAAGATGGTCTTACAAAAGCTCGTCAAATGGTTGAGTTTAACGGACTTGGTCACTCAGCAGCTATCCATACAAAAGACGAAGAACTAGCTAAACGCTTTGGTACAGAAATCAAAGCTATGCGTATTATCTGGAACTCTCCATCTACTTTCGGTGGTATCGGTGACGTTTACAATGCCTTCATCCCATCATTGACACTTGGATGTGGTTCATACGGACGCAACTCAGTTGGTGATAACGTGAGCGCTATCAACCTTCTAAACATCAAGAAAGTAGGGAAACGTAGAAATAATATGCAGTGGTTTAAAGTTCCTTCAAAAATTTACTTCGAACGCAATTCTATCCAATACCTTCAAACATGTGAAGATATTGAACGCGTTATGATCGTTACGGACAAATCAATCGAAAGACTTGGTTTTGTTCAACGTGTTATTGATCAATTGAACGCACGTAGCAACCGTGTAACCATCCAAGTCTTCTCAGATGTTGAACCAGATCCAGACATCACAACTGTAGAACGTGGTGCTGAAGTGATGAAAGCATTTGAACCAGATACAATTATCGCTCTTGGTGGTGGTTCTCCAATGGACGCAGCTAAAGTAATGTGGCTCTTCTACGAACAACCAGACATCGACTTCCGTGACTTGGTTCAAAAATTCATGGATATCCGTAAACGTGCCTTCCGCTTCCCATCACTTGGTAAGAAAGCGAAGTACATCGGTATCCCAACAACTTCTGGTACAGGTTCAGAAGTAACACCATTTGCCGTTATCTCTGATAAGAAAAACAACCGTAAATACCCATTGGCTGACTACTCATTGACACCAACGATTGCGATTGTTGACCCTGCTTTGGTTGAATCAGTTCCAGACTTCATCGCTGCTGATACAGGTATGGACGTCTTGACACACGCGACTGAAGCCTACACTTCAAACTTTGCTAACGACTACACAGACGGCATTGCGCTTCAAACCATCAAACTTGTCTTTGAATGGTTGGAAAAATCTGTTAAGACAGCTGACCCAGAAGCTCGCGAAAAAATGCACAATGCATCTACAATGGCTGGTATGGCCTTTGCCAATGCCTTCCTTGGTATGAGCCACTCAATGGCCCACAAGATCGGTGCGGTTCACCATACTGTTCACGGACGTACAAACGCAATCTTGCTTCCATACGTTATCCGTTACAATGGTACTCGTCCATCTAAGACGACTACATGGCCTAAATACAACTACTGGAAAGCTGATGAGAAATTCCAAGACATCGCGAAAATGCTTGGCTTACCTCACTCAACTCCAGAAGAAGCAGTTGAAGCATACGCTAAAGCTGTTTACGAACTTGGTGTTGCAGTAGGTATCAAGATGAACTTCAAGGATCAAGGAATTGATGAAAAAGCTTGGAAAGACAGCTTGCATGAAATTGCCTTGCTTGCTTATGAAGATCAATGTTCACCTGCTAACCCTCGCTTGCCAATGGTAGCTGACATGGAAGAAATCATGGCAGATGCTTACTATGGTTATGCAGAACGTCCAGGACGTCGTAAATAAGTACATGGCTGAAGGAGTGAAAAACTCCTGTAAAGATCATAAAAAAATCCCTCGCTCGCATGAGTGAGGGATTTTTGTAGATGGATCAGTGAAAATGTAGTTGGAAGTGGCAATAAGATAGAATATAGTCTGAATTCTTTTGATATTTTTATGAGGAGTGCTTGTAAGATATTCTTTTATAGGCTACCGTTTGGTTGTTTTTGAGCTTTATTTTATGTTAAGATAAGAGTAAAATGCGAAATGGAGTATTGTGTGGTATTGTTATCAATATGTGCCGGTTTGGTAAGTGGTATCTGCTGGCTCGTTGGAGATGTTTTATTAGTTGGCTTTGAAGTAGATCAGAAACGTTATAGTCAGTTTACTAAAGGGAGCTTGATTGGTAACAAGGAGTTGGCGATGCTGATGTTATCTGCTTCTAAAAAACGACTGCGTTGGGGCGCTTTGCTAGCTAATTTCTCTATTCCATTGATGTTAGCTGGACTTTATAGTCTTTTTATGCTAGCTCATCTATCTATGTGGAATTGGTTAGCGATTGTATTTTTGGTAATCGGTTTTGTTTTGTCACCAGTGGCTCATGTTGCTTTTTACTATGTGGGGATTATTAGCAAGGTAGCTTATGAGCAGAGTGAGGGTAAATCTTGTTCAGTTTCAAATGCAAAGCTTATTAATGAAGTAGTGTTGTTTTTGGATATAACCTGGCGTGTAGCTGTTGGAGTGACAGCTTTGGGCTGGCTGGTTTATTCTTTTCTCATCTTCACAAATCAGACAATTTTACCATCTTATCTGGGAATTTTAACCCCCTTATTTGGTAGTCTGTGGGTGATTTTACTTGTTAAAAAGCTGAAAATAGGGCGCCCTTATCTGAATGGTGCGGCTTTCAATGTTGCTTTTACCATCTTTTTTATCCTTGTTTTATGGTATTATCTTCATCTGTTTTAATGAATTTAAAAAGTCAGATCAGGCTTGATTCTTATTTGTAAATGTAAACGGAAATTGTATTTAAATGTGACCTAGCAGTAGTTTATTATACACTTTTAGATGTAGAGGTATAAATTGCATAAGCTTTGACTAGTATGCTGAAGTAATATAAAAAATGATTGGATTGTTCCAATCATTTTTTATATTACATTTGTATCATGTGCTCTTTTATTTATTAACCAAATATACGTGCAAGAGCGTATCCACCAAAGAAGCCCCCACCTAAGCTCGTAACAATTCCTAGTCCGATTAGAAATGGAGCAATTCCTCCAGCCGTATTTTCAAGTTCTTGTTCAGTTAAAGGTTGAAGTGATGTCGTATTTTCAAATTTAGTCATAATCTTCTCCGTTCTTTTTAGTTAAAATGATTTAGGCCAACGATAATACCTGCAAAAAATCCTAAAATTAAGGCAAGTGCAAAAGTAATCGCATATCTATATTCGTAAACTTCGCTTAAAATTTGATTTTTCATAGTATGATTATTTTCTATTTACACGATTTAAACCAACAGCAATTCCTCCCGTGAATCCGGCAGCGGTAGCAGCGCCCCAAATTGCCCAGATGGCTACAGGGATAGCTCCCCCTTCCACATTCATCAATTCATCTTCAGTTAGGGTGAGGTAGTGGTTTTCAATTGTTGTCATATTTTCCATTGTATATTCTCCTTTATTATACAGGTTACCAACTGTTAAGTTGGTAGAAGTGAAGCTAGCTTTAGGACTAGCGGTTGAGCCTTATCTCATCTATGGTCTAGAGAATGAGAAGTGAAAATCTAGAGGACCGTCGATTTCCTGAAGGTGCTTGGCGTCTAAAAAACCATAAGGCAGGCATGGCAACTCCGCCACATGTTTTCTCTAACTCTTGTTTGCTTAGTTCTTTGAATTCTTTCATTTTAATCTCCAATCTTTTAGATTTTGAAAAACAGAGGCCAGAAAAGTGGTAATAAAAACATCTTGCTACTCCTTTACAGTTTGTTAAGCGATTTTGCTTACACTTAACTATTCGCAGGAAGATGAGAAAAATGGAAAAGAAAGTAAAAAAATCTTTGTTTTTTTATTTTATGGAAATGGACTAAATTCTGAAACTACTTTCAGAGTTTTGTGAAAAATACTAAAAATAGGAAACTAAAATCTAAACGCCAGAAAATATTGAAAGCGCTTTAATAATTATATATAATGACATTACAAAACAAACGGAATATCAAAAAGAAAAAGGAGATTGTCTATGGCACAAATTTCCAAAGAAGCTTTAATTGAACAAATTAGGGATGGCATCATCGTATCTTGCCAAGCCTTACCTCATGAACCGCTTTATACAGAAAAAGGGGGAGTGATTCCGCTTTTAGTTAAGGCTGCCGAGCAGGGGGGAGCAATTGGTATTCGAGCAAATAGTGTTCGGGATATCAAGGAAATTAAAGAGGTAACCTCTCTTCCTATTATCGGTATTATTAAGAGGGACTATCCACCGCAAGAACCTTTTATCACTGCAACAATGAAAGAAGTGGATGAGCTGGCGGAGTTAGATATTGAAGTGATTGCAATGGATTGTACTAAAAGGGACCGCTTTGATGGTTTGACTATCGAGGAGTTCATCGAGGAAGTCAAGAAAAAATATCCGAGTCAATTGCTGATGGCAGACATTAGTACTTTTGAAGAGGGAGTTGCAGCGGCAGAAGCGGGGGTTGATTTCATCGGAACTACCTTATCTGGCTACACGTCGTATAGTCCAAAAGTAGATGGACCTGACTTTGAACTCATCAAAAATCTCTGTGATGCAGGTTTGGATGTCATTGCCGAAGGGAAGATTCACTATCCTGCAGACGCCAAAGAGATTCATGACTTAGGTGTTCGTGGAATTGTAGTTGGCGGAGCGATTACTCGTCCTAAAGAGATCACGGAACGCTTTGTAGCTGCTGTAAAAAAATAGGAATAATTTTACTTAACTAAAAAAGAGGAGGGTGGAGGATGATTATTACCAAAATCAATCGTTTAGCAACCTATGTAGGTGTGAATCAGCATTTTGAAAAGTTAATTGCCTTTCTAAAATCAACTGATTTAGATGATCTTCAAGAAGGTTCGCTGGAGATTGATGGAGATAGTATATTTGGGAATTGCTTTACTTATTTAGCAGATGGTGAAGCGGGCACATTTTTTGAAACACACCAAAAATATTTAGATATCCACTTGGTTTTAGAAAATGAGGAAGCAATGGCAGTTACTTCACCAGAAAGCGTAAGCGTAACCCAAGAATACGATGAAAATAAAGATATTGCGTTATACAAAGGAAAAGTAGAACAATTAGTGCATCTAAGAGCTGGAGAATGTTTAATTACTTTTCCAGAAGATCTCCATCAACCGAAGGTTCGTGTTAATGATGATCCTGTAAAAAAAGTCGTTTTTAAAGTTGCAATTTCGTAATAAAGGAAGGAAATAACAATGAAAAAATTTAAAAAAATGTTATGTCTTGCAGGTCTTGCTCTGACAGGTCTTGCCTTGGTTGCTTGTTCTGGCAAGAAGGAAGAGACAGCTAATAAAGAATCATCAACAGAATTATCTGGTGAGATTACTATGTGGCACTCCTTTACACAGGGTCCTCGTCTAGAAAGCATCCAAAAATCAGCAGATGAATTTATGAAAAAACATCCAAAAACAAAAATTAAAATCGAAACGTTTTCTTGGAATGACTTTTATACAAAATGGACAACTGGTTTAGCGAATGGTAATGTTCCAGATCTTAGTACAGCACTTCCAAACCAAGTAATGGAAATGGTAAATTCGGATGCCTTAGTTCCTCTTAACGATTCTATTGATCGTATTGGCAAAGACCGTTTTAATAAAACAGCATTAGATGAAGCAAAAATAAAAGATGATTACTATTCTGTACCTCTTTATTCACACGCTCAAGTAATGTGGGTTAGAACCGATATATTAAAAGAACATAATATTGAAGTGCCAAAAACATGGGATCAACTATATGAAGCATCTAAAAAGTTAAAAGAAGCAGGTGTTTATGGCTTGTCAGTTCCGTTTGGTACAAACGATTTGATGGGTACTCGCTTCTTGAACTTCTATGTTCGTAGTGGTGGAGGCAGTCTTTTAACTAAAGATTTGAAAGCTAACTTGACAAGCAAACTGGCTCAAGATGGAATTAAATATTGGGTGAAGATGTACAAGGAATTTTCTCCGAAAGATTCATTGAACTTTAATGTCTTGCAACAAGCTACTTTGTTCTATCAAGGAAAGACAGCCTTTGACTTTAACTCAGGATTCCATATTGGTGGTATCCAAGCAAATAGCCCTCAACTAATTGATGCGATTGATGCCTATCCGATTCCAAAAGTAAAAGAATCAGATAAAGATTATGGTATTGAAACTTCTAATATTCCATTGGTAGTTTGGAAGAATTCAAAACATCCAGAAGTAGCGAAGGCATTCTTAGAATCTTTGTATGAAAAGAAAGACTACATTCATTTCTTGGATTCAACTCCTGTTGGAATGTTGCCTGCCATCAAAGGAATTAGCGATGATCCAGCCTATAAAGATAATGACATCCGCAAGAAATTCCAACATGCAGAAGAAGTTATTACAAAAGCAGCAGAAAAAGGTACAGCTATTGGTTATGAAAATGGACCAAGTGTACAAGCGGGTATGCTGACAAACCAACATATTATTGAGCAAATGTTCCAGGATATAATTACAAATGGAACAGATCCAATGAAAGCTGCAAAAGAAGCCGAAAAACAACTTAATGATTTGTTTGAGACAGTAGCAGTAGATGTAAAAAATTAAAAAAAGACGGGCTAGTGAGCTGAAGAAGCCCTAGCCCTATCTTATAAAGGAAGGGAGAAAGAGAATGGTCAAAGAACGTAATTTAACGCGCTGGGTCTTTGTATTGCCAGCTATGATTATAGTAGGATTACTCTTTGTTTATCCGTTTTTCTCGAGTATTTTTTATAGTTTTACCAACAAACATTTAATCATGCCAAACTATCGATTTGTTGGATTAGCGAATTACAAGGCTGTGCTATCAGATCCCAACTTCTTTAATGCGTTCTTTAACTCCATTAAGTGGACGGTTTTCTCATTAGTTGGACAAGTTTTAGTAGGTTTTGTATTAGCTTTAGCCCTGCATCGAGTACGACGATTTAAGAAACTCTATCGCACTCTTTTGATTGTTCCTTGGGCTTTCCCGACTATCGTTATAGCTTTTTCATGGCAATGGATTTTGAACGGAGTTTATGGTTATTTACCAAACTTGATTGTTAAATTAGGTCTCATGAATCATGTTCCTGCATTTTTAACAGACAGCACATGGGCCTTCATCTGCTTGGTATTTATCAATATCTGGTTTGGTGCTCCAATGATTATGGTCAACGTTTTATCTGCTCTTCAAACAGTTCCAGAAGAGCAATTTGAAGCAGCTACAATTGATGGGGCTTCTAGTTGGCAAGTATTTAAGTTTATTGTGTTCCCTCATATTAAAGTCGTAGTAGGGCTTCTAGTTGTTTTAAGAACAGTATGGATATTTAATAACTTTGATATCATCTATCTGATTACAGGTGGAGGACCTTCAAATGCAACAATGACTCTCCCAATTTTTGCCTATAATCTTGGATGGGGAACTAAATTGTTGGGTCGTGCCTCAGCTGTAACTGTTTTACTCTTTATCTTCTTAATGGCAGTTTGCTTTATTTATTTTGGCATTATAAGCAAGTGGGAAAAGGAGGGTAGAAAATAATGAAAAAGAAATCAGGAATTTATTTAGATATTCTTTCACATATACTCTTGGTGGGTGCAACAATAGTTGCTATTTTCCCCTTGATTTGGATCATTATTTCATCAGTAAAGGGTAAGGGAGAACTGACTCAGTTTCCTACTAGATTTTGGCCTGAGCAATTTACTTTTGACTATTTTGTTCATGTTATTAATGACTTACACTTTATTGATAATATCAAAAATAGTTTACTCATTGCCCTTACGACTACAGTCATTGCAATTATTATCTCGGCAATGGCTGCTTATGGGATTGTTCGATTCTTTCCAAAGCTAGGAGCAATCATGTCTAGATTGCTTGTAATTACCTATATTTTCCCGCCAATTTTGTTGGCGATTCCTTACTCAATAGCAATTGCAAAAGTTGGCTTGACAAATAGTTTATTTGGTTTAATGATGGTTTATCTATCTTTTAGTGTTCCTTATGCGGTTTGGCTTCTGGTAGGTTTCTTCCAGACTGTCCCAATCGGTATTGAAGAAGCAGCTAGAATTGACGGTGCAAATAAATTTGTGACATTCTATAAGATTGTATTACCTATTGTAGCACCAGGGATTGTGGCAACAGCAATTTATACTTTTATCAATGCTTGGAATGAATTTTTATATGCCTTAATCTTAATTAATGATACCAGTAAGATGACAGTGGCAGTAGCACTTCGTTCATTAAATGGTTCAGAAATTCTGGATTGGGGAGATATGATGGCAGCATCTGTTATCGTCGTTCTTCCTTCAATTATCTTCTTCTCTATTATTCAAAATAAGATAGCAAAAGGATTGTCTGAGGGATCTGTGAAATAGAAAAAATAAAAATGTTATACACAATAACAAAGGAGAAACGAATGGTTAAATATGGCGTCGTAGGAACAGGATATTTTGGAGCTGAATTGGCTCGATATATGCAAAAAAACGATGGTGCAGAGATTACGGTTGTTTATGATCCAGAAAATGCGGAAGCAGTAGCTGAAGAGCTAGGAGCAAAAGTTGCAGCATCGTTAGATGAATTAGTCGCTAGCGATGAAGTTGATTGTGTTATTGTAGCTTCTCCAAATAATCTGCACAAAGAGCCGGTTATCAAAGCGGCTCAACATGGGAAAAATGTTTTTTGTGAAAAACCAATTGCTCTTTCCTATGAGGATTGTCGCGAAATGGTAGACGCTTGTAAAGAAAATAATGTGACCTTTATGGCGGGGCATATCATGAACTTCTTTAATGGTGTTCACCATGCTAAAGAATTAATCAATCAAGGTGTGATCGGGGACGTTCTATATTGTCATACAGCTCGTAATGGATGGGAGGAACAACAACCATCAGTATCTTGGAAAAAAATTCGCGAAAAATCTGGCGGTCACTTATATCACCATATCCATGAATTGGACTGTGTTCAATTTCTTATGGGTGGGATGCCTGAAACTGTCACAATGACTGGTGGTAATGTAGCTCACGAGGGAGAAAACTTTGGTGACGAAGATGACATGATTTTTGTTAATATGGAATTTTCAAACAAGCGTTTCGCTTTGCTAGAATGGGGTTCTGCTTATCGCTGGGGTGAACACTATGTCTTGATTCAAGGAACAAAAGGTGCGATTCGTCTGGACTTGTTCAACTGTAAAGGAACACTCAAGTTAGATGGTCAAGAAAGTTATTTCCTAATCCATGAGTCACAGGAAGAAGATGATGATCGTACTCGTATTTACCATAGTACCGAAATGGATGGAGCGATTGCTTACGGGAAACCTGGTAAACGTACCCCATTGTGGTTATCATCTGTTATTGACAAGGAAATGCGTTACCTTCATGAAATTATGCAGGGAGCACCAGTAACAGAAGAATTCAAAAAATTATTGACAGGAGAAGCGGCTCTGGAGGCTATTGCGACAGCAGATGCATGTACTCAGTCTATGTTTGAAGATCGTAAAGTTAAATTATCAGAAATTGTAAAATAAAAGATGTGGGGATGAAACAATGATTTTCGTCCCTCTCATTTCTAAAACATTAGGAGAAAACTATGTCAGATTTAAAAAAATACCAAGGTGTCATTCCGGCTTTCTATGCCTGCTATGACGAGGAAGGTGAAATTAGTCCGGAGCGGACTCGCGCTTTAGTGGAATATTTCATCGCCAAGGGCGTGCAAGGCCTTTATGTCAACGGTTCTTCGGGCGAGTGTATCTATCTGAGTGTAGAAGACCGAAAACGGGTTCTAGAAGAAGTGATGAAAGTTGCTAAGGGACGTCTGACTATCATTGCTCATGTGGCTTGCAACAATACTAAAGACAGTGTGGAGCTGGCTCGTCATGCCGAAAGTTTGGGTGTGGATGCGATTGCGGCTATTCCGCCGATTTATTTCCGTTTGCCAGAGTATTCGGTTGCCCAGTATTGGAATGACATCAGTGCGGTGGCGCCTAATACAGATTTCGTGATTTACAATATTCCTCAGCTGGCTGGTGTAGCCTTGACTCCTGGCCTTTATAAGGAAATGCTCAAGAATGAGTGCGTGATTGGTGTGAAGAACTCTTCAATGCCAGTGCAGGATATTCAGACCTTTGTAGCTCTTGGGGGAGAAGATCATGTAGTCTTTAATGGTCCAGATGAGCAATTCTTAGGTGGCCGACTCATGGGGGCTGCAGCTGGTATCGGTGGTACATACGGGGCTATGCCAGAGCTCTTCCTCAAACTCAATCAACTGATTGCTGATAAGGAATTGGAACGTGCTAAAGAATTGCAATATGCGATTAATGCGATTATCGGAAAATTAACAAGTGCGCATGGTAATATGTATGGTGTGATTAAAGAAGTCTTGAAAATCAATGAAGGACTCAATATTGGATCTGTTCGTTCACCTCTGACACCAGTGACTGAAGAAGATCGGCCGATTGTGGAAGAGGCTGCTCAGTTAATTCGCCATACTAAGGAGCAATTCTTATAAGTCCAAAAACAGATACTAGAGAGAAGGTGTGCTATGAAACAATATGTCGCCATTGATATTGGCGGTACCAATATCAAGTATGGCTTGATCAACGAGGCAGAAACCTTGGTGGAAGCACATGAAATGCCGACAGAGGCCCACAAAGGTGGTCCGGGAATTATGCAAAAGGTTGAAGCGATTGTTGCATCCTATTTAGAAAAAGGACCTCTGGCTGGGATTTGTATTTCTTCTGCTGGTATGGTGGATCCAGACAAGGGTGAAATTTTCTATGCTGGACCACAGATTCCTAATTATGCTGGAACCCAGTTCAAAAAAGTGTTGGAAGAAAAATTTTCCTTGCCTTGTGAGATTGAAAATGATGTCAACTGTGCTGGTCTGGCTGAGGCTATGTCGGGCAGTGGCAAGGGGGCTAAGATCGCCCTTTGTTTAACAATCGGCACAGGAATTGGAGGCTGTCTAGTCGTAGATGGTCAGGTCTTCCATGGATTTAGTAACTCTGCCTGTGAAGTTGGCTACCTGCATTTGCCGGATGGAGCCTTCCAGGATGTGGCATCTACAACTGCTCTGGTCAACTATGTAGCTGAGCTACACGGAGAAGAAACAGAGCATTGGAATGGTCGACGGATTTTTAAAGAAGCAACTGAAGGAAATAAGATTTGTATACAG
>OGJZ01001723.1_pt1 | contig 18597 bp, 17 predicted proteins | sample 1572321 | NCBI WGS metagenome assembly OGJZ01 (sample SAMEA2582086, study PRJEB24529) | metagenome | biome: Human gut stool | place: China | collected 2011 | reverse complement strand
TAGCTATAATGTAGAAGACTATGGACTTGCTCTTGCAGAAGCTCATGGTGCTGGTTATGATTTAGAACGATTTGATGCTGAAATCGCAAGTGCTGAAAGTTTCCCATCTTATATGTGGAATTCTGCTGAAGCTATTTGTTCAAAAATGAATTGGACCATTAAGGATATTTCTCAAAAGAGTGTTCCTTATGTTCTAGATGAGGATGTCTATTCTGCAACTCTTGGTCGAACTATTAAAGCAGGTGACGTGACAGGTATGTCAGCAGTAACAACGATTCATACTCATCAAGGAGTTGAGTTTGAAGTGGAATGTATAGGTAAGGTATATCGTGAAGATGATGGAGATATGTGTGACTGGGAGATTACTGGTGAGCCTAATCTTGTCTTCTCAGTGTCAAAACCAGATACAGTAGCACATACCTGTGCAACTATTATCAACCGAATTCCTACAGTATTAGATGCACCAGCTGGCTTTGTGACATCTGAAAAAGCTCGTGAAGTTGAATTCCCTACTTATCCATTGCATACTTACGTTAAATAGCAGAAAGTTCTCCCTCTGAAGTTATCAAGAGGGAGAACTTTTTGATAGTTTTGAGTTAAACAACTTCCTTATGTTAGGAGAGTAACATGAAGGTGATGGTTTGGGGATACTTGCAATTATAGTAGTAACTTTGGTAAGTTTTATTATCACAAACCAGGTGAATCAACTAGCTTATTTTTTTACTAACCACTATGCTAGCGGTGATGGGAGGTTCGGTTACTTGAGTAAGGGCTCCAAGAGCAAAATATAAAAGAAGGTTTCACGGTAATTACGAGAGAATTTTTTTCTATTTATACTAATTGTTCTTTGTAACTGGTAAACATCTCGTCAATGTCATCTTCAACCAAGTGATAGATTTTCCAATCAAATTCAGTTCTAGCAACATCATCAACCAAGACTGTATAACAGAAATCCATATAATCTTCATAAAAATCAGAGATGAAGGGGAGGAGTGTGTCACTAATATCAGATGAATAGAGTTTTTCATCAAGATGTTTAAAGAGATAGTCTGTACCTGTAATCGTTTCATTCTTGAGTTTTTGTGCATCTTCAAGGTTAAATCCATCGCTTTGGGGATTCAGAAAATTATGTTTTGCTAGCCAAGCTACGAAGACACTGAGATGAAAGGCAGCTCTTTTGCTAATCTCTAGCATATCTGATTTGCCTAGTTTTTCTGATGGGATATCATTTTCTTCACAATAGAATACAAGTGCATGATCGAAAAAATAATCTGCGCGGTCTATGGGAAAGTCTAATTGACTTTCTTCTCTCTTTGTCTCAGGCTGTTCAACTACAGTTGATTTTTTCTTAAAAAGGGACTTCAGTTTTCTAAACACGTTTATACCTCATATAAAAATATCCCATTATTCAAATAATGGGATGTGATTATTATTTCATCGTTGGGAACAACAAGACATCACGGATAGTTGTTGTATCAGTGAGGAGCATGCAGAGACGGTCGATACCGATTCCGAGTCCTCCTGTTGGTGGCATACCGTATTCAAGGGCTTCAACGTAGTCGTAGTCGATGCCTGTTGCTTCGTCATCACCGAGTTCTTTAGCAGCAGCTTGTGCTTCGAAACGTGACAATTGATCGATTGGGTCGTTCAATTCGGTGAAGGCATTTCCGTACTCTTTAGTCATGATGAAGAGTTCGAAACGGTCAGTGAAGCGTGGGTCTTCTGGGTTTTTCTTAGCCAATGGAGACACAGCAACTGGGTGACCGTAAACGAATGTTGGTTGAATCAATGTTTCTTCAACGAATTCTTCGAAGAAGGCGTTGATGATGTGACCAACTTCAGTGTAGTGTTTTTCAACTGGAACATTCTTTTCAGCAGCGATAGCTTTGGCTTCATCCAAAGTCATGTCTTGCCAGAAGTCAACGCCAGTGATTTCCTTGATAGCGTCAACCATGTGGATACGTTTGAATGGTTCGTTGATCTTGATTTCAGTTCCTTGGTAGTTGATAGGTCCGTCACCTTTAACAGCTTTAGCAGCGTGTTGGATGATACCTTCAGTCAAGTTCATGATATCGTGGAAGTCAGCGTAAGCTTGGTAAACTTCGATAGATGTGAACTCAGGGTTGTGAGTGGCATCCATTCCTTCGTTACGGAAGATACGTCCGATTTCGTAAACGCGTTCCATACCACCAACGATGAGGCGTTTGAGGTGGAGTTCAGTCGCGATACGAAGCACCATGTCGATGTTTTGAGCATTGTGGTGAGTGATGAAAGGTTTAGCAGCAGCACCACCAGCTTCGTTGTGAAGAACAGGTGTTTCTACTTCAAGGAAACCTTGAGCATCGAGGTAGCGACGGATTTCAGAAATGATTTTTGAACGTGTGACAAAGCGGTCAAAGCTTTCACGGTTAGAAATCAAATCGAGGTAACGTTTACGGTAGATTGTTTCAACGTCTGAAAGTCCGTGGAATTTCTCAGGCAATGGACGAAGGGCTTTAGACAAGTGTGTGATATGAGTAGCTTTAATAGAAAGTTCTCCCATATCTGTACGCATAACTTCACCTTCGACACCGAGGAAGTCACCAAGGTCAGCTTTCTTGAAGATTTCGTAGTTTTCTTCACCGACAGCATCTTTACGCACGTAGATTTGGATTTGACCATCGCGGTCTTGGATGTGGGCGAAGCCAACTTTACCTTTACCACGTTTAGTCATCAAACGACCTGCGATAGTAGCAGTTTCGTTTATTTCGTGCAATTCTTCTTTTGTTTTGTCAGCGTATTTTTCTTTTAATTGACCAGATGTAGCTGTGCGTTCGAATCGCTTACCAAAAGGATCGATTCCTTGTTCAGCCAAGGCCGTCATTTTTTCACGACGGACAATCTGTTGATCGTTCAATTCTTCCATGTGTTGATTTGACATGTTAGTCCTCCATAAAATAGTCGTAATTATTGTATCATAAATCACCTTCTAAAGATAGGACAAATGATTAAATGTCAGATAAATAAAGCTAGGATTTGTCTATTTTTAGGACAAATCGCTAACTAGCATTAACCTTTGATTAGAAAGTTATAGAATTTATTGACAAATATAATAAAAAGGGTGTACAATAGCAAAGTAAGTTTCGTATGATATAAGGAGGAAATACGATGAAAAAGAAAAATTATGTTAGTAAAGCCGTGATGCTTGGCGCTTTACTAGCACCTATTGGGATGCCTACGGTATCTGTGTTAGCAGATAGCTTTTATCAAAATCAAACGAGTGCTCACGCTGCTGATATTACAAACTGGATTGCCAGCACACCTGAACAAATTACAAATAATTTGACAACTCAGAATATCAATCCACAGCAGTTAGATGGCCAACAGTACGTGATTCAATGGGGAGATACCTTGTGGGGAATCTCTCAAGCAACTGGAATTTCTATTGAAAAATTAGCCTACGATAACAATATTCAGAATATTGACCTTATCTTCGCAGGTGATGTCCTCATCTTGAAACGTGATGGTGATGTCCCAGCAGGTTATCATGTGACTGGTAATGGTTACCGTTGTGCACATTCTAAGATTGTTATCAACAACTACTACGGTGATAACAACCGAGTGATTATCAATAACAGCACTTTTGTCTCTGATGACCATTCTAAGAATACAGTGATTTACGCTCCAGATAATTCTGACAATAGCGTTTCATTCTCAAATAGCACTACAAACAATAACAACGATAAAGACAAAGATACTAAAGATTCTAAAGATGGCAAGGACTCTTCTTCATCATCATCTGAATCTAAAGATGCTTCATCAAGTTCAACAAGTGGATCTTCATCTTCTGCATCAAGCTCAACAGCAAGCAGTAGTGAAAGCAAAGCAAGTACAGAAAGTTCTAAGGAAAAAGAATTGACTGATGATGCTTTCCAAGACAAGGTTCAAGAAGAATTCTCAAATATTTATCGACAAAATCGTTCAGGTGGTCCAGCATGGACTTTCTTCTCACATGCAGATGATAAGACTGGTGTAAATGCTACAGCTAAGAAGGACACTGAAAGCACAGCTCTCTACCTTCAAGGTGAAACGCCAAAGGCTAAAGATATTGTTGATGGACCTAAAGATGGTGCCAAAACGGAAGCTAATGCCAAGGCTGTTGCTCAAAAGATTTATGACGCTCTTAACAGGGATAGTAAGATGTCAGATCTTATCAAGTCAAAATATGCTCAAATTCAGGTAAGTTATAAGGGTGATAAGTGGGCTTTCAACGTTGATGTTTACAAGGAAAAAGAAAGTTCATCATCAAGCACTGAAAAATCTTCAGAATCTAAGGCGTCATCAAGTGATGATTCTCAAACAGAAACACGCATGAGTTCAAGCTCATCAAGTATTGAACGTTCATCATCAAGTTCTTCAAGCCACACTGAAACAGACTCAGAGGCAAGTTTCTCTGACCTAACTGGTGACGAATAGAGAGGGGCAGCACATGTCAAAGAGAAATATCATTATTAGTGTCGTTCTTGCTTGTCTCTTGGTTACGGGAGCTGGATTTGGTACTTTCTATTACTGGGGAACACACCATTTGGATAGTGTTGTGCCTGGGAAGGTTTATCAATACTCAAGTTCTCTAAATGGTGAGGTTAATAATCGTGTCATGTATGTGGCCTTCCAAGAAGGTGGTAACAAGGCACTTGTGAGTCAAGATCGTACGACAGTGGTTAATGCTGCTAAGAGTCAGACTGATTTTGACAAGGCCTATAATGACCAAACAGCTAAGTGGGAATACAGTGTGACAAAAACAACATTGACTCTTGGTAAAAAAGAGGATGATCAATTGTCACAATGGCAGTACAACAAGGTCTTTGCTTATGGTGACCACTTCACATCAAAAGATTTCTATTACCAGATTGCCAAGGGTGGTCAGGGTGAAGTCAAACAAAAAATGACCTTCAAAGAAATTAAATAAATATCTGAATATGACAAGATGCATTAGGTTTGGGACAAATTGTTCCAAACCTTTTTCTATCTTCAAAACACGAATAATCTTTCCTTAAGTGGGGTCGAAAATTGAAATAAGAGGGTAAAAACGGTATAATAAGACTGTTTGGGCAATTGCGTTCTGATAAACAACAGACGAGCAAGATTGCCCCAAGACAGTTGACTTAAAGCTTACTTTTGCAAGACTGAAGATTAAATTAGGAGCTGACTAATATTGCAGTTTAGTTATTAGACCTCTTAATTTACCTAAGTCTCTGACAAGAGAATGATATAAGAAAGAACGGACAGATGATTACCTCTATTGTTTTTGACGTTGACGATACTATTTACGACCAACAGGCACCTTATCGTATTGCCATGGAAAAATGTTTCCCTGACTTTGATATGAGTCACATGAATCAAGCCTACATTCGTTTCCGCCACTATTCTGATGTTGGTTTTCCACGTGTAATGGCAGGTGAGTGGACAACCGAGTATTTCCGTTTTTGGCGCTGTAAAGAGACCCTTTTGGAGTTTGGCTACCGTGAAATTGATGAAGAAACGGGCAACCATTTCCAAGAGGTTTACGAGCATGAGTTGGAAAACATCACCATGCTTGATGAAATGCGCATGACCCTTGATTTCCTCAAGGAAAAAAATGTTCCTATGGGGATTATTACCAATGGACCAACAGAGCACCAACTTAAAAAGGTTAAGAAGTTGGGACTTTATGATTACGTTGATCCTAAGCGTGTCATCGTCAGTCAGGCGACAGGTTTCCAAAAGCCTGAGAAGGAAATCTTCAATCTCGCAGCTGAGCAATTTGACATGAATCCATCGACGACGCTCTATGTTGGAGATTCTTATGACAATGATGTCATGGGTGCCTTCAATGGTGGCTGGCACTCAATGTGGTTTAACCACCGTGGCCGTAGCCTTAAACCAGGTACTAAGCCAGTCTTCGACTTGGAAATCGATAGTTTTGAGCAACTCTTTGGAGCGGTGAAAGTCCTTTTCGACCTTCCAAATAACAAATATATCTTTGATATCAATGATAATGAAAATCCAGTCCTTCAACTAGGTATCAATAATGGTCTTATGATGGCGGCTGAACGTCTTCTTGAGAGCAATATGAGTATTGATAAAGTGGTTATCCTTCTTCGTTTGAATGCGAACCAGGAAAAAATCCTTCGTATGAAATATGGAAGATAATAGAGCGGCCTCGTGTGGCCGTTTTATTGTCTAGAACGTGAGATAAGGAGTTTGAAAATGTCAGAAATTAACAACTTGAAAGATGATATTGAAGCACTAAGTGCTGAACGTGATGCATTGAGAAAAGAGGTAGAAGCACTCGAAGCTAAACGTGACGATCTCTTTAAAGGTGTTAGAGATGCAGAGCAGATGAAGTGCCTTGCCTGGGATTCCTATAATGCATTAGCAGACCACCTTAATACTGAAGAAAAGCAACGAGAGTTTGCTAACAACTATTGGGAACATGTTCATAGAACTGTCAAAATAGATATGGAATTTGTTTTGAGTCGTGGTCTTCGTTTTAAGCGTTTATTGTCTGAAGGACAGTATGATCTTGTCTTACAGGAACTAGACGTTTTCGAAAAGGGATTAGATGATTTGGCTCGAGGATTTGGTGTTGAATTAGACCGTTTGCCAGAGGAACCGAGTTGGAAATAATGGAAGTGAAGCTCTTGAAGTAGTAGGCTTTAAGGGCTTTTTGAGTGCAAAAAAGCGACCCTTGTTCAGGATCGCTTGTCTTATGAAGTCAGTCGATGATTTAGCTGATCTTGTTTTGTTCATCCATATAGGACGTATCATTCCAACATTTAAGAGTGAAGTGCTCGAAATCATTGGTTTCGAGAATAGTGACAGAAGCATTGTCAAGACCTCCTGCCTTACGAAGAAGACCCGGTTCAAAACCAAGGAGGGTACGGATAGAAGCTGTTAGGTTAGCTCCGTGACCAACAATGAGGACATTTTTAGCATCACTATCTTTAAGTGTTTTGACAAATTCGGCCACACGTTTGGTTGTCTGGTAAACAGATTCAGCTTGGAAGTCATTAGCACGGAAGTTGGCTAGGTTATGACGGAAAGCATCCATTTCTTTTGGATAGATGGCCTGAACGAGTGAAATTTTTTGTCCTTCCAGTTTGCCAAGCTGCCATTCACGCAAAGCTTTAGTGTAGGTAACTTTAGCTTTAGGTTTTTGAGACTCCATGATGAGCTCTGTAGTTTTTTTAGCACGTGGTAGGTCACTTGAGAAGACCAAGTCAAAATGAGTGTCACTAAGATAGTGACCTAGCTCACGTACTTGTTCAACAGATTCTTTAAGCAAAGGCGAGTCTCCCTTGGCGCCTTGAAGTCGGCCTTCCAAGTTCCACTCAGTTTTACCGTGACGTACAAAATACAGTTTCATGATTACTCCTTAATATCAGCAAATTCAGCATTAACAAAATCAGCAAGTTCTTGACTATTGATACGGATAGAGCGCCCAATTTCTCCCGCTGAGACAATAAGGAAACCAGCTTCTTGGGCAGACTGATCGATGTAAATAGGGAAATTGTGTTTTTGGCGAATTCCCACTGGGTTGTTGGCTCCGTGAACATAGCCAGTCGTTTTTTGGAGATCCTTTTGTGGAATCATTTGAACCTTCTTGTTCCCTGAGATTTTAGCTAATTTCTTTTCAGACAGGTGCTCGGTGATAGGGACGATGCCAATGACTGGTCCTGTCTTATCCCCCTTAAGGGCAAGGGTTTTATAAATGCTCTCACGTGCCACATCTTCTGGAAGCTCTCCTTCTAAACCATTGAAGGATAAGCTATCATGGTCAATTTTAGCTTTATCAAGAATTTGGTCAACCAAGGTTTTCTTGACTTTGCCTTTCTTAGCCATTGTCATATCTCCTTTTAAAGTTATACATTTCTACCATCCATTATAACACATTCGTCCGAACACGCCTAAACCAATTTGACAAGAAGAAAACCAGTGCCTTAGACACTGGTTTTTACTGACTACTAGATGAACTTGTCGAAGTAGTCTTCTTATTTTTAGTTGGTTTTTGCTTAATCTTACCAAAGAGTTTTTCAAAGGTTTTACGTTTGTTTTTCTCTGGATTGATTTGGTTAAGATCTAGGATATTGTCGAAACCAGGAAGGCTTCCTTGTGATGTATATTGGTGAAGGTCATAGTCGATTTCAGTATTTGGCAAAGCCTCATAATAACCAGAATCGGTACCATAGGCTGGAATCCAAACAGCGTCGAAGTTTTTAGTTGAAACTTCTTGCTCGAGCATGAAATAAGCACCAATATAGAGACCAACATTTTCAGCTCCAAGTCGTTTGAGCTCAGCGAGAAAGGCTTGGACACCTTGCTCCATGTTAGACATGGTTTCCTCTTCGACGTCAATCCAGTAATAAGTCGGTTTGTATGGAGAAGCATTTTTGTAGAAAATACGAGCTTCTTCCTTCATCTCCTTGATAGAAGTACCTTGAGCGTAGGAATAGACGGCAACTGGAACGTCACGTTTTTTGAGTTCTTTAATATGTGTTTTAAAAGATTTGTCGACCCCATTCGAACTAGCGGCATTGCTATCCTTACTAATCAGTGATCCACCGAAGACGCGGACGATAGCACCAGAAATATGATTTGACAAGACATCGTAATCGATATCCTGAGGTAGTTGCCACCCTGAAAGGTCGATAATGGGATTGAGTATCAGCTCCTCGTCGGAACTGCTAGATGTACTACTGGTTGTTGTTTTTGGTGTAGTAGCATAAGGAATAGCAGATTTCACGTTTTGAAGATGCGCCTGTTGTTTGGACGTATTGTGAATATTTGCAATAACTAATGCTAATCCTAAAAGAGCTAGAACCACGTAAACAACGATCGGTTTTATTCTTTTTCTCATTACTCCCATTCTACCTTAAATAGCGCAAAAATGCAAAATAGAATGTTTATAAATTCTGTGAGAGATATTAAAGTGACTGATTTCCAAAAAGCCTTTGTAGTGCTGACTTAGGCACATTTTATGAATAAAGGTGTTTTGAGCTATCCTTGAATTAAGTGAATTTTTCATTTATTAAAGCAAGAAATTTAGCTTAAAAGTCAGTTTCTTCCTTGAAACTAGCGCCACTAGTGGCATCAGACCAGGCGACAAGAGCTTGAGCAGAGTTATCCAGATAGGTCTTGAGAGGTTGCTTCAAATCATAAATAGTCTCCCAAAATCCTAGGACCTTTCCTTCGTTGTCGATAGCAGCTTGGTAGGTCTGGATGAGGACTTGATCAAAACTGTCTGTTGGAATCTGATAACTTCTTTCTTTGGTAGGAGATGCTAGAACTTCAGACATGATCCAATCGGGCAGATTTTCAGGCTCACGGGGGAAGAAACTACCGTCAGCGCCACCGTTGTCGTAGAGAAAGTTTCCTTGGGCATCATAGGCTGCTAATTTATAGGACAGGTGATTCAGTAGTGTTTTTAAATCATTCATATCTTCATCATAGCTTCTTTCAGGAGAAATGGCAATGCTTTGGATTGAGAAGAATACTATCATAGGATAGTATCAGTTTGTCCGAGGAAAGTATTATCTCTTGGAGCAGTATCAGGGTATAATAAAGTAAAAGAAGACTCGAGGTGAGAACATGTCAAAACTTATTTTTCTAGATGTTGATGGGACATTGGTGGATTATCATAACCGCATTCCAGAGTCAGCAGTAAAGGCAATTCGTCAGGCGCGTGAAAAGGGGCATCTGGTCTATGTTTGTACCGGACGTAGTAAGGCAGAAATGCAACCTGAATTATGGGAAATTGGCTTGGATGGGATGATTGGTGGCAATGGCTCTTATGTGGAGCATCATGGCCAAGTCCTCATGCATCAGCTGATTTCCAAGGAAGATGCAGCAAAGATTGTGGATTGGCTAACAGAGCGCCATCTTGCCTTTTATTTGGAGAGTAATAACGGCCTCTTTGCCAGTCCTGATTTTCGGGAGCGGGCGCGTGAGACACTTAAGACTTACGCTATTCAAAAGGGGCAATCTGCAGAGTCTGTTGAGGGTAAGGAACCAGAAGATTTCATTCATGGCCTCCAGTATGGTGGGGAACTCTACCGTGACGACCTAAACAAGGTCAGTTTCGTTTTGGAGTCCTATCAGGATCACTTGGATTCCAAAGAAGCTTTTCTACAGCTTGAAGCCCATACTTGGGGAGGACGAGGTGAAACAGCCTTATTTGGTGACTTGGGTGTTAAGGATATTAACAAGGCCCATGCCATTGATGTTCTTTTAGAACATTTGGGGGCTAAGCGTTCGGACACCATTGCTTTAGGTGATGCCAAGATTGATATCCCTATGTTAGAATACTGTGAGATTGGCGTGGCCATGGGAAATGGTGGTCCAGAAATCTTGGCTATGGCAGACCTAGTCACAGACGATGTTGAAGCTGATGGCTTGTACAAAGCTTTTGATAAATTGGGCTTGTTGCAATAGAAAAAACTGAGTTCCTTTTTGGAGCTCAGTTTGTATTTTATGCTGGTTTACGACCGATAAATTTTTTCAAGAGATATAAGAGATAGCCAACAGCGATATACCCAGCACTGATGACTAGGACATTTACCAAGACCTTGTTCCAACCAAATTTATTGACATTGATAAAGAAGTAGGCGAAGGGGCTATCTTTGGCACCTGGAATTGGGAGTTTTAGCACCAAGCCATTTAGAAGGGCAAAGGCAAAGTAAGACAGAGGAACCACGGACCAGTAAATTGGCTCACGTAGACGGTAGGCTTTCTTAGCATCGAAAATGAGGGTATCAAGCACCAATCCCCAAGGCACAATATAGTGGACCAAGAAGTTGCGGAGGGTCCAGAATTTCTCAGGTTCCGTAATAGGTGCCAAGAGGATATGATAGATGACTCCAGTGATGAGGATAGCCATGGTTACACCACCCTTGTAACGCAAGAGTTTGGTGTTAGTTGTCGCATCCCCTTTTCTGAAGTCATAGATGATAAAGAAAATCAAACTAGAGAAGACAAGGATATTGGACAAAACAGTGTAATAGAGCAACATGCCCCAACCATCATCATGGATTTGGATAGAGACTCCTACCAAACCACAGAGAGCTAGTAAGATACGGTAAAATCGTGAAATAGTCATAAGCTTCCTTTTCCTAATAAATAATCTCTCTTATCATATCACATTTTTCACTAACAATTTATTGAAAATTCTAGTAAAATCAAGGTAAGAAAGACTTTAAGGAGTAATGATGTCCAATTTAATCGATTATCTTGATAAGGTTAAGGATTTGCCTTTCGACCAAGAGCCTCTTAATATTTTGGATAAGGTTTGCATCAATGAGATTGGCTACCTGACTTATGAAAAATGGCTCTCAGCAAGTGATTTGAAGGAAACCATCAATTTACATGACTATGCTGAAGGGAAGGACTTAAATCCAGACTACAGCTTCATGGTGACTAAGGAACGGGTAGATTTGGCTGAGGCCATGGTCAGGTCTAGGCGTTTCGCTGGACTTAATCTAAGTGACTACTGTAGTGTCTTGGACAAGGAAGTGGAAAAACAGTTTGCGGCTATGATTTTCAGCCTGCCTGAATTGGACTACCAGCAGATTGTCTTTCGTGGGACAGATGATAGCGTCATTGGGTGGAGGGAGGATTTTCAGTTGACCTACAGTCGGGAAATTCCTGCCCATCGCTCAGCCATGGCCTTTCTGGAGAAGCACTTGCCAAACCTCAGTGGTCATATCGTTGTTTCTGGGCACTCCAAGGGTGGCAATCTTGCCCTCTATTCGGCTGTTCAGAGTTCGACTGTCTTGCGTGAGCAAATAGCAGAGCTCTTGCTTCTTGATTCTCCGGGCTTGATGAAGTCTCTCTTGGAGAAGCCTTCTTACCAAGAGTTGAAAGCTAAGATGACGGTTATCAGACCTCAAGAATCTGTTGTAGGAGTCATGCTTTACTGGGATAAGGTCGCAAAGCTCGTAGCAGCAGATGGCATAGGCATCGCTCAACACAATGTCTTGCTTTGGCAGGTTGACTTGGAAACAAATGATTTTGTTTATGTGGACCAGCCCACAGACCTGAGTCAACGCTTGAAAGAAACCTTCCAAGAATGGATTGAGACCTTGCCTAATCAAGAACTCAAGCAGGTTTGTGATTTGTTCTTTGATACCATTCTTGATTCTGGAATTGAAAGTCTGGATGATATTGGTATCAAAACCCTTCCTAAGCTAGGTCAACTCTTGCAAGAATTTGGCAATCTCTCGGACCAACAAAAGAAAGTTCTGCAGGACGGTTTCAACCAGTTACTCTGGATATTTTGGAAGTCGGGAAATAAGAAATCTAGTCTGCCCAAGCTAGAACTTCCTGATTTTATCAAGAAGTTGAGTGAATTAACCAACAACGATTAGTGGCAGCGGAATCATAGAAGTGGAGAATTTTATGACTAAAAACGTATTGATTACAGGAGCAACATCAGGAATTGGGGAAGCAACGGCGCGTGCCTTTGCCGAAGAAGGAGAAAATCTCATCCTAACAGGTCGCCGTGTGGAGCGTCTTCAAGCCTTGAAAGAAGAGCTCCAAGCAACCTATCCAAATCAAAAAGTTTGGACCTTTGCCCTGGATGTCACAGATATGGCCATGGTCAAGGATGTTTGCCAAGCCATTCTCAAAAGTGTGGGACAGGTCCATGTCTTGGTCAATAATGCAGGTCTGGCACTAGGTCTAACAGCTTATCAAGACTATGAGGAGTGGGACATGCTGACCATGCTCGACACCAATGTCAAGGGCTTGATGATGGTGACACGTCAGATTTTGCCAAGCATGGTTGCTGCCAATGAGGGCCATATCATCAATATGGGCTCTACGGCGGGCATCTATGCCTACGCAGGTGCTGCCGTTTACTCAGCTACCAAGGCCGCAGTAAAAACTTTCAGCGATGGCTTGCGTATCGATACCATTGCCACAGATATCAAGGTGACAACCATTCAGCCTGGTATCGTTGAGACCGACTTTTCTCAAGTTCGCTTTCACGGTGATAAGAATAAGGCAGCCAAAGTCTATCAAGGTTTAGAAGCCCTCCAGGCTCAAGATATTGCGGACGCAGTTCTCTATGTCACCAAGCAACCACGACGCGTCCAAATTTCAGACATGACCATCATGGCTAACCAACAAGCTACAGGGTTTACCATTCATAGGGAGGAAGACTAGGAGGAGTTTATGAAGAATCAGACTAATCCAGCCATCGGCAGTAGCTGGGAAGACTTGCAAACAAAACTCTTTAGCAAGGAAGAGATTGAAGCCAGTTACCAAAGAGTGGAAAAACTCATTCAGGAAAAAATGGGTAAATAAATGATAAAAACATGACCTTCGGGCTGTGTTTTTTTGTTGGCATTTTCCCAAAACTATGAAAGAACCCGTGAAAATGCTATAATGTAAGGGATTACGACAGGACGGAGAGGTGAAACAATGGTTTCTAGAAGAGAGTTTTCAGAATTAACTAGGGTTCAGATTCCAGCAGCCTTACACTTAATGCGTTTGGGGTATACATATCTTCCTCATAATGGTAAGGAGATTATGGGGAGAGACCCCGAAACAAATATTTTAATTTCAATCTTTAGAGAGCAATTTTTAAAGTTCAACAATTATGCAACTGATTTGGATGTTGAAAGAGAACTTAATAATATCAAGATTGAATTAGATCAAAATGACTTAGGACATGCCTTTTATAAACGTATAGTAAGTGAGAGTGATTCAACTTATATTGACTGGGAAAACCCTGAAAATAATACATTTCACCTTGCTTTAGAGGTAACCTGTCAAAATGGAGGAGACGAGTTTAGACCAGATATCGTCATTTTTATAAATGGTTTGCCTCTTTCATATATTGAGGTGAAACAACCTAATGCCATTCGTGATGGTAAGACTGCTATTCAATCTGAGCAATCAAGAACAGCTGTTAGATTTGAGAATAGGAGATTCCGTCGTTTCAATAATATTACCCAATTGCTTTCATTCTCAGATAATTTACCTTATATCAGTGGTCAAGGTCAACAAAAGCAAGGGTCCTTTTACTGTTCAAATGCATTCTCAAAAACTAAATTCAATGCATTTAAGGAAGAAAGAGAAGAGGAACTAATTTATTCTATACGTTCATTAGGTGAAGAGGAGATTGACACAGTATTAAAAGATGTTAATCGATTTGCCTTGAAATCTCAGCCAGAATTTAAGACAAATCAAGATCCAACTACACCTTGTAATACATTTATCTCATCACTCTATCAAAAGGAAAGACTATTGTTTTTGCTTCGCTATGGATTAGCTTATGTAGAAGAACACTCGAAAGATGGCACTATTCAACTGCAAAAACATGTGATGCGTTATCCACAGTTTTTTGCAACAAAGGCAATTGAGGATGCAATTGGAAAAGGAGTGAAGAAAGGTGTAATCTGGCATACACAAGGGTCTGGAAAAACTGCCTTGTCTTATTTTAATATCAGGTACCTTACAAATTATTTCTCGAAACAGGAAATTGTTCCTCAGTTTTATTTTGTAGTTGACCGCTTAGATCTTGCAGACCAAGCTACGCGAGAGTTTACGAAACGTGGCTTGAAAGTAAAAAGGATTAACCGTCCACAAGAATTGAATGAAAAACATGATGCTTATCAAGTTGCTGTCGTTAATATTCAAAAATTTAAGGATAATTCAGATTTGACGGATCATTCAGGCTACGATTTAAATCGTCAAAATATTTATTTTATTGATGAAGCTCACCGTTCATATAATGAGAAAGGGTCGTATCTACCAAATCTATACAATGCAGATAAAAATGCTATTAAGATTGCACTGACTGGAACACCACTGATAACATATAAAAAAGATGGTAAAACCAAGGAAAGTCATGCAACGACTCGTGATATTTTTGGTGATTATATCCATAAATACTACTACAATCAATCGATTGATGATGGTTTTACACTTCGTCTGATGCGTGAAGATATTGAAACCTCTTATAAAGAGACTCTTCAAACCATCAATGAAGAAATCTTGCGTGGGGATCTTGCAAAAGATGATATTTTTGCTCATCCACGATATGTCTCACCAATGTTGGATTTCATTCTGGAAGATTTCAATAGAGCACGTGATGTTGTCTTCGACGATGATTCCATCGGTGGAATGATTGTTTGTGATTCATCTAAACAAGCTCGTGAGATTGAGAAGCAATTAGAAGAACGTAGAAGTCGTGGAGAGACGAATATCACATCAGCTTTAATTCTTCATGATGAAGGAGACAAAGAGTACAAGAAAGATCGTGTAGAAAGCTATAAAGAAGGTAAAATCGATCTTGTTATTGTATATTCGATGTTACTAACAGGATTTGATGCACCTAGGTTGAAAAGATTGTACTTAGGTCGCAAAATCAAGGCTCATAACTTACTTCAAACATTGACACGTGTGAATCGTCCATATAAGGATTATCAATTTGGATATGTGATTGACTTTGCAGATATTTCGAAAGAATTTGATAAAACCAATCGTGCTTATTTGGAGGAGCTCAATCAGGAGTATGATCTAAAAAACACAGGAGAAGATGTTGAAAATGTTTTTGGTTCTCTCTTTGTTTCAGCAGATGAAATTAGTAAACAACTTGAGAAATCAGAGACAATTTTGATGAACTATCCAACTGAGAATCTAGAGTTCTTCTCTCAAACTATTGATGAAGTGAGGGATAGACATCAACTTATCGAGTTACGAAAAGCGCTAGAAGCGATGAAGCAATTTTATAATGTTGCTCGACTTTTAGGGCATCGCGAACTTCTAAGTAAGATTGACATTAACCAGGTTTCGACTTTGTTGAACGTGATTTCAAGACGTTTACTTAACCTCTCACTTATGGAAAAACCTGATGAATTTTCAAGTCGAACCTTGCTTAATCTAGCAATGTCTGATACGACATTTAGTTTCGTTAAAATCGCAGAAGAAGAGTTACGACTAGCAGCGAATGATCTCTATGAGCTTCGCAAACGAGTTGCAGGTGGGATTAACGGTCGTCCAGATGAAAAAGACCCTGAATGGGTGAATCTCTATGAGGAATTCCGTAGAATCATGAAGAAACATATGATTTATGAGCAGGAAGGACTCACAATGGAGAATATCAAAGAAACTCAGACTGAGTATCAAAATCTGTTTGAGGCATTTGAAGATTACAAGAGCCGAATGAGACGACTAGCAATGAATTTCAATGGTGATGAAATGGCAGCTCGATCTTTCAAACATGTTACCAACTCAACCGTGGTAAGTGAATTTCCAGTTATCTTCCATGTGATTAAAGGATCAAAAGCTAATTTAGATTATCAAATTGGTCTAAATCAAGGTGTCCTTGATAACAATGATTTTTTGAAACGAATGATTCGTGAACAAGCACGTAAAGAAATGAAAAACACAGAATCAGCTGGAAATGAAAAGTTGACAAAACAAGACTTCAACAATCTTGTTGAATCTTTATTTGAAGAATACGAACAGGAATATCAAAACTAATGAATGAACAATATAAGGTCCAAGTACAAAACTTGGTAGATGATTTGAAAGCAGTCTTTACCCATGCTGGTCTAGGGGGTGAAGCAGGAGAGTACAAGCTCCTTACTCAATCTTTCTTGTACAAATTCTTGAATGACAAGTTTCTCTATAAAGCACAAGACGTTGATTCAGAGAACACTTATGAGCATCTAGTATCTATGAGTAAAGAGGATTATGATTGGCTCTTAGAGGACATCGGAACGTCAACAGCTTGGATGAAGCCAAATCAATTCATCGAAACGCTTCATCGCAAGCAAAATGAATCCGATTTTTATGAGACGTTTGAAAACACACTCAACCAAATTGCCATTGACAACAACGATATCTTTTCTGTCCATACAGAAGGGGATACAACTGTTCGTCTCTTTAATGAGCGCCTGATTACCGATAACATCTCAGATAGCAGTAAGCGTAACGAAGTAGCAAAATCTATCATCAATCTCCTTGCTAGCGTTAAGTTTGATGAGGCTATTTTTTCCCAAGGCTTCGACTTTTTCTCTACCATCTTTGAGTATATGATTAAGGACTACAACAAAGATGGCGGTGGGACCTATGCCGAGTATTACACACCTCACTCTGTGGCTAAGATTATCGCTGATATCTTGGTGGGAAATGATAAACCTCAAAACGTACGAATTTATGACCCATCTGCTGGTTCTGGAACCTTGCTCATGAACCTGGCAAGTCGTATCGGTGTGGATAAGGCAACTGTCTACAGTCAAGATATCTCACAAAAGTCATCCAATCTCCTTCGTCTCAACCTAATTTTGAATGGACTACAACACTCCATCCATAATATCGTTGAAGGTAATACTATTTTGCGTAATCGTCATCCTGAAAAGATGGACTATATCGTGTCCAACCCTCCTTTCAAGTTGGACTTTTCAGAGTGGCGTGACCAAGTGGAGACCTTGCCAGAAGCCAGTGAGCGTTTCTTTGCAGGAGTGCCTAAAACACCAAAAAATAAAAAGAATTCGATGGCGATTTATGAACTATTTGTTCAGCATATCATCTATTCTTTGAAATCAGACGGACAGGCGGCTGTGGTCTTGCCGACAGGATTTATTACGGCGCAAAATGGAATTGATAAGAAAATCCGTCAACACTTGGTAGACAATCAAATGCTGGCTGGTGTCGTTTCTATGCCGTCCAATATCTTTGCGACGACAGGTACCAACGTCTCCATCCTCTTTATCGATAAGAAAAACAAGGGCGATGTCGTCCTCATTGATGCCTCAAATCTCGGAACCAAGGTCAAGGAAGGCAAGAACCAAAAGACTGTCCTTTCTCCTGAGGAAGAGCAGAAGATCGTCGAGACCTTTATCAAGAAAGAAGCCGTCGAGGACTTTTCTGTCACTGTTTCTTATGAGGATATCAAGGAGAAAAACTACTCTCTCAGCGCAGGCCAATACTTTGACATCAAAATAGACTATGTAGATATCACAGCTGAAGAGTTTGAAGCCAAGATGACTGCTTTTCAAAACAAACTCTCAGACCTCTTCCAGCAATCACATGCTTTGGAGCAAGAGATTGAAGGGCAAATGAAGGGGTTGAAGTATGAGTAGTATAAGGTTAGGGGAGATTGGAAAAATCTCAATGTGTAAGAGAATATTGAAATCTCAGACAAATGAATTTTCAGGAATCCCTTTTTATAAAATCTCAACGTTTGGCGGGACTCCGACAGTCTATATTGATGAAAAGATTTATCGTGAATATAAAGAAAAATATTCATACCCTAAAAAAGGTGATATTTTAATTTCTGCTGCTGGAACAATTGGGAAAACAGTAATTTTTAATGGAGAAGATTCTTATTTTCAAGATTCAAACATAGTATGGATAGAAAATGATGAATCAAAGGTAACAAATCAATTTCTTTATTATTTTTTACAAACAAATCCATTTATTACCACAAATGGAAGTACAATAAAAAGATTATACAATGATAATTTGAGAGATACTACGATACCGAATGTTCCTTCAATACAGAAACAAAATCAAATAACAAATCTTTTGGGGACTTTGGATAAAAAAATCCAAAACAACAACCAA
>OGJZ01001719.1_pt1 | contig 18660 bp, 9 predicted proteins | sample 1572321 | NCBI WGS metagenome assembly OGJZ01 (sample SAMEA2582086, study PRJEB24529) | metagenome | biome: Human gut stool | place: China | collected 2011 | reverse complement strand
AGTCATCGGGCATTATCTGAACATAAAACACTATCAATAAGTTGGAGTCATTACCAGGTACTGATTTTGTATTAACCGGCCCGTGGGAAATTTTAACCTATTGGTTGAGTACCGTATTACATTGATTTAATATTCTGGAGTTTTAACATGGAAAAAATATTACCTTCTATATTTGGCGCGGATATTTTACGCCTGAAAGATGAAATTCATTTTCTGGAAGAGGAACAAACCGAAATATTGCACGTTGATTTAATGGATGGCACTTATGTCAGTAATATTGCCTTTGGCCCAAATCAAATAGCAGCAATGAAAAAAGCCAGTTCGATGATCTTTGACGTACACATGATGCTGGCAAATCCTGAGCGACATATTGATGATGTAATCAATACCGGGGCGGAGATAATTTCTGTACATTATGAATCGACGCCACATGTACATTATATTATTCAAAAAATCAAAAAGGCGGGTCGCAAAGCAGGTGTTGTGCTTAATCCTGGGACACCTGAATCTGTAATCGAATATTTATTAGATGATATTGATTATATATTGTTAATGACAATTAACCCAGGGCAACCAGGCCAGACATTTATTCATAAAAGTCTGGAGAAAATCCGTAATACCAAAAAAATGATATCTGCCAGAGATATTCAAATTGAAGTGGATGGTGGCGTTAATCTTGATAATGTAAAACAAGTTAAAGAAGCAGGGGCTGACCTTATTGTTGTTGGTGGTGCCTTATTTAACAAACAGCCTCGTGAAAGTTATCAGGCATTAAAAATCGCTGTTCAGTGATCACAATCTAAAAATTTCACATCCAGTTAAGTGAGGTTTTCGATTTCATATCGGGAGGAAAACCTCAGCTAAAAAATGTCTTTAATGGAGAAAAGTAATGAGTAATTTTGCAGGTAAAGTGGTTTTAGTTACCGGAGGTGCTCACGGTATTGGCAAAGGGATAGCTAAACAATTTGCTGATCGTGGTGCACATACTGTTATTGTTGACTATAACGAAGAGAACGGCAAGGCCACTGCAGCAGAGTTAACTTTTGGCGATGTTAAATCGTTGTTTATTAAAACAGATGTCTCCGATCCACAGGCATTAGTGGATGTTCGGGAAAAGGTATTTGCTACCTTTGGTCGCATTGATGTGTTGATATTAAATGCCGGTGTGGCATTTGCCAATAAAGTTAACAATATTTCTTTTGAGGAATGGAATAAGACTATCGCAATTAACTTATCAGGATTATTTAATACCGTTAAGGCGTTTTATGATGATTTCCTGACAAATAAGGGATCTATTGTTTATATCTCATCGGGATCAGCGCTTTCGGGGACTGGGGGCGGTGTCAGTTATCCTGCCAGTAAAGCGGGAGGCGAAGGATTGATTCGTGGGCTGGCAAAAGAGTTAGGACCAAAAGGCGTCAATGTCAATGCGATTGCTCCCCGCTTAATAGACACCGGAGAGATGATGCGGGTCAACTATCCAACACAAGCCGATTTAGACGCTGTCCTGGAAAAAATACCCGTCCGTCGTCTGGGGACTATCGATGATGTGGCTAACCTGGCAATATTTTTGGCAGATAAAGATAACTCTTATATTCAGGGACAAACCATTTTAATGGATGGTGGCCGGACTATTGCTTAAAAAGGGAGAGAAAAAATGAGTGTTCAGGAAAATACTATTAATATTCTGCATGAATTAGAGAGTAATGCGCTGAAGATTGACGATGCGCAGGCTGCACAGTTTATTTCGCAAATCAGAAATGCCCGGCATATTTTTTTGCAGGGAGCTGGTCGCAGTGGCATTGCTATTCGCGCTTTTGCTAATCGCTTGCTGCATTTAGGTTTTTCAGTAAGCGTTGTGGGAGAAATATCATCCCCGCATACCCAACCTGGAGATCTATTAATTATTGGGTCAGGCAGTGGTGAAACTACCAGTTTGAAAAGTCTGGCACAAAAAGCAGTTGATAGCGGAGTAAACGTAGCTCTGGTAACTATGAAAGCAGATTCGACGATCGGTAAATTAGCTCAATCTGTGTTGGTACTACCAGGAAGTGTGAAAGACAATAACAATCGTGTTGCAGGCGCTTTCGCACAACCAATGGGCTCAGCTTTTGAGCAACTCTGCTTTATTACTTATGATGCAATTGTTCTGCAGTTGATGTCGGAACTGGGTGAAAGCAGTGCCACAATGTTTACCCGACACGCTGATCTGGAATGACCAAAGAGTTGGTACTTGGAAAGCAAAAAGCCTGCTAGAAAGCAGGCTTTTTTGAATTTGGCTCCTCTGACTGGACTCGAACCAGTGACATACGGATTAACAGTCCGCCGTTCTACCGACTGAACTACAGAGGAATCGCTGTTGAGGCACATCTTAACGGCGAAAAATCTTTTGTCAAACCCGATTTTTAAATTCCCCAACTGTTTGCCGTTTCTATCAACAGTTTGTTGCATTTGCAGACAATTTGTTGGCGAAAATCTTTGCAGCTTTGCTGATTCTCCCTCATTATTTGAAATGTGGTTTCACTTTCTGCAATTAAGGTCGGCTTTGAATATCTCCTCTGCTTTACGCCAGGTTGTTCACGGCACTCGCTGGCACGCTAAACGCAAGAGCTACAAAGTGTTGTTCTGGCGCGAGATAACCCCGCTTGCTGTTCCTATCTTCATGGAGAATGCCTGTGTCCTGTTGATGGGGGTTCTGAGCACTTTTCTGGTCAGCTGGCTGGGAAAAGATGCGATGGCCGGCGTGGGATTGGCGGACAGCTTCAATATGGTCATTATGGCTTTTTTTGCTGCTATCGATCTTGGTACTACTGTCGTTGTGGCATTTAGTCTCGGTAAGCGGGATCGACGACGAGCGAGGGTGGCGACGCGGCAGTCATTGGTGATCATGACGTTGTTTGCCGTACTGTTGGCAACGCTTATTCATCATTTTGGCGAACAAATTATTGATTTCGTCGCGGGTGATGCCACGACAGAAGTTAAAGCACTGGCGTTGACTTATCTGGAGCTGACGGTACTCAGTTATCCAGCAGCTGCCATCACTTTGATTGGTAGCGGGGCACTTCGTGGTGCAGGGAATACGAAAATACCGCTACTGATTAACGGTAGCCTGAATATTCTTAATATTATTATTAGCGGCATATTGATTTACGGCCTTTTCTCCTGGCCGGGACTGGGATTTGTCGGGGCTGGGTTGGGTTTAACCATTTCTCGTTATATTGGCGCAGTTGCAATTTTGTGGGTGCTGGCGATTGGTTTTAATCCTGCGCTAAGGATTTCGTTAAAGAGCTATTTTAAACCGCTGAATTTTAGCATTATCTGGGAAGTCATGGGGATTGGTATTCCCGCGAGTGTCGAATCAGTGTTATTTACCAGTGGTCGGTTATTAACCCAAATGTTCGTTGCCGGGATGGGGACCAGTGTTATTGCCGGAAATTTTATCGCGTTTTCAATTGCGGCTCTTATCAACTTACCCGGAAGTGCGCTCGGCTCTGCTTCTACGATCATTACAGGCCGAAGGTTGGGGGTAGGGCAGATAGCGCAAGCAGAGATTCAGTTGCGGCATGTGTTCTGGCTTTCCACTCTTGGATTAACGGCCATCGCCTGGCTAACGGCTCCCTTTGCCGGGGTTATGGCATCGTTTTACACCCAGGATCCACAGGTTAAACATGTCGTTGTGATTCTGATTTGGCTAAATGCTTTATTTATGCCTATTTGGTCCGCCTCATGGGTGCTACCCGCTGGATTTAAGGGGGCTCGTGACGCCCGTTACGCTATGTGGGTTTCTATGTTGAGCATGTGGGGTTGCCGGGTTGTCGTCGGTTATGTGCTGGGCATCATGCTTGGCTGGGGTGTGGTTGGTGTCTGGATGGGAATGTTTGCCGACTGGGCTGTGCGGGCCGTGCTGTTTTACTGGCGAATGGTTACTGGACGTTGGCTATGGAAATACCCTCGACCCGAGCCGCAAAAGTGTGAAAAAAAGCCAGTTGTGTCGGAATAAACGACAAAATGCAGATTATTTCAGCAAACGATTTCAAATTTAAAAAACAGGCTTTGACATTGTGGGTGGGCATCGCTAATATTCGCCTCGTTCTCACGATTCCTCTGTAGTTCAGTCGGTAGAACGGCGGACTGTTAATCCGTATGTCACTGGTTCGAGTCCAGTCAGAGGAGCCAAATTTTAGTTTTGAGACATCTCTATGAGTCTCAAAACAGTTAAAAAATAAAAATTATTTTTACCCGGTTACCTTGTAAAAAAGTGACCGGGTTTTTTGATTTCTGTGTTTCGTGCGCATAATCGAGTCTCACGCTTCAGTGAGCAAGTTGCCCCCCAACAGACATCACGATTCGCAAGGTCAAAAACTCTGTTCCATGAAGTACCGTACAAAGATAAAGAGAAAAATGCCTTATGCGGGATGTCGCTATCGCGTCTTTACCGGGAAACTATGCGTTATTGCCACTTTGCCTTCTGTAATCAGAAAAAGAAGAACTGGAATTTTAATAAATATTATTTCTCTGGGAACGGGGATTTTTTATAATCAATATGACGAGTTGAACATTATATTTTTTATAAGGGTTATATGAGATTAAAGAAATCTGCCGTAAAGACAGATTTCTTTAAAATATAATTAGAGATTTGCGACGTTATGATAAACTTTTTGTACATCGTCGTCATCTTCAAGGGCATCAACAAGCCCTTCAAAGATTTCTAAATCTTCTGGGGAAAGCTCAACTTCAGATTGAGCAATCATTTCTAATTCTGTTGTTGAGAACTCAGTGATTCCAGCTGCTTTTAGAGCCGCGATTCCTTTATGAAGGTCAGTAGGTTCGGTATAAATAACAATGTTACCTTCTTCTTCAGTCACATCACGAACATCAACTTCAGCTTCAAGTAAAATTTCAAAAATATGGTCAGGGTCTGATCCTTTAAATACAATCACACCCGTATTGTCAAACATATAGCTGACAGAACCTGCCGCTCCGATATTGCCGCCTTTTTTATTGAAAATTGTGCGAACGTTAGCAATCGTACGGTTAACATTTGAAGTCAATGTCTCGGCGATAATCATTGAGCCATTAGGACCAAAGCCTTCATAACGTCCCTGCACGAACGTTTCATCTCCGCCGCCTTTGGCTTTATCAATTGCTTTATCAATAACGTGCTTTGGAACTTGTGCCTGCTTTGCACGTTCAATAACGAATTTTAAAGATGTGTTTAATTCTGGATCGGGTTCACCTTGTTTAGCAGCAGCATAGATTTCTACACCGAATTTTGCATAAATTTTAGACGTTGCACCGTCTTTAGCCGTTTTTTTAGCAACAATATTGGCCCATTTACGTCCCACTGGAATGATCTCCTCGAAAATTTATTTACATTACTGGTAAATCGTTAACATGTGTTAATTCGGCATATTATATCATAACAGGAAAAATCTCGTCTATTAGAAATAAAAATATTCTAAAGCCATAATCTTATATTTAATTTTATAAAAACTTATATTGTTGGCGGGATTTTTTATAATTGTGTTTTGAAAGCATACTTGCTTTTAATATGTGGAAATCATTAAGACGATAATAAAACTCGTATCCGCCCAAGGAAGCAAACAGCCCACGATTATTGCAGGCTATTTGCCAGGTGTCTTACTTACTCCTTCACATCTATTTCTGATAAGAAGGTTCAGAACTTATTATCGGAACGGCGGCTCATTAAAGGTTCGTAATTTACGCGAATGCAGTCGGTCGCCTTCTGCGCGCAGCAAATCGATCGCCCGAATGCCAATTTGCAGATGTTCGGAAATAGCGCCTTCATAAAAACGGTTAGCCTGGCCGGGAAGTTTAATCTCGCCATGCAACGGTTTATCTGAAACACACAGTAGTGTCCCGTATGGCACGCGGAAACGATATCCTTGCGCGGCAATGGTTGCACTTTCCATATCAATTGCTACGGCCCGGCTTAAGTTAAAACGAAGTGCAGAAGCTGAGTAACGTAATTCCCAGTTCCTGTCATCTGTGGTTACCACAGTACCAGTACGTAGCCGCTGTTTGACTTCCTCACCGGGCCTGCCGCTCACCAGCTTGGTGGCGTCATAAAGCGCACGTTGCACTTCAGCAATGCTCGGAATAGGAATATCGGGCGGCAGAACCGCATCAAGAACGTGGTCATCGCGTAAATAAGCGTGTGCAAGTACATAATCGCCAATGGCCTGACTTTCACGTAATCCGCCACAGTGACCAATCATCAACCAGACATCCGGGCGTAGCACTGCCAGATGATCGCAGATGGTTTTAGCATTTGACGGTCCCACGCCAATATTCACCAGAGTAATACCCTGACCATCGGCGGTAATTAAATGCCATGCTGGCATCTGATGTTTTTTCCATGCAAGGTCGGAAATGGCTTCTTCTGGCGCTTCGGTTTCGGCGGTGATCCAGTTCCCGCCAGCACAAGAAAGGGCAATGTAGGGACTATCAGGATCGAGGATCTGGCTGCATCCCCAACGAACGAATTCATCCACATAACGTGTGTAGTTGGTAAACAAGACGAACGGCTGAAAATGTTCAACTGGCGTACCGGTATAATGGCGCAACCGCGCGAGGGAAAAATCGACGCGGCGCGCATCAAAATGCGATAGCGGGGAGAATTCAGTTGGATGATAAATGCCGTCTGCAGTTTCATCGCCAATTTGCGCCAGTTCTGTTGTCGGGAAGTAGCGAGTTAACCCAGCGCTCATTGAGCGATCAAGTGTCAATTCAGAGCCATCGATGACATAAGGATAAGGGATTTCATGCTGCGAGGGTTGCACAGAGATATGCGCACCATAATCCTGATACAGCAACGTAAGTTGTTCATTAAGATACGAACGAAAGAGAGTAGGGCGAGTAATCGTGGTGGTGTAGCTGCCTGCGTGAGTAAAACGACCAAATGCGCGCGTTTTGGGGGGATTGGTTGTGCTACCGTCCCAGGTTACGGTCAGTGATGGATAGACAAAAAGACCTTGTTTGCGGGCGTTTTCATCAGGTAATTCGCCACTTGTAATATAGTTGCCAATGGCGTTGCGTAATGCGACTACAGATTGCTCATACAGCGCGTCGAGTTTATCCAGTGCCTGAGCTGGGGTCAGACCGGAGCCCTTATTATTCATGTGTGTCTCCTGTTCCATACAATTACCGCACATCCGATAGTATGTCACAGAAATGTGAAACAAAAGTGTAAGGCGAAGATCGGATGATCTTCGCCAGGCTATCAAGCGCGTTGACTGTCTTTCATCAACAAAGCGGTCATTGCGGAAATCAGGCATCCAGCCAGCAAATAAATGGCGACGCTATGCCAGTTCCCGGCAAAGTAAGTGATGAGTGCAGCGGCAATAAAAGGTGTAAATCCACCGCCAACCACACTGGCAACCTGATAACCGACTCCAGCGCCACTATAGCGATAACTGGCACCAAACATTTCGGTAAACATCGGTTGTTGCACACACACCACCATGTCATGCGCAATGTTTGCCAGCATTATGGAGAAGAAAACTATCCAGAAAATAGATTGTGCTTCAAGCGCCATAAAGAAAGGAAATGCGCTCAACGTTCCGATTAACGCACCTGTGATATAAACCCTGCGGCGACCAAAACGATCGGCAAGCCAGGCAAAACAGGGAATTGTCAGGCAGCTTAATCCACCTACCAGCAAACCAATATTAAGGAAAAGTTCGCGCGGTAGCCCCATATTCTGGGTTGAATAATTAAGTGCAAAGGCAGTAACGATGTACATCGTCAGCAATTCGCACAGTCGTAGCGCAATAATCTTCAGGAAAGCACCGGGATGTCGTAACAGCGCTTCGATAACCGGGATGCGTTTTTTCGCGGCAGCTTGATAATGTTGCTGTTGTTCAAATTCCGCGGACTCCTCCATGCCATTGCGCACCCACAATGCTCCCAGTACCAGTACGATGCTAAACAGGAAAGGAATGCGCCAGCCCCAGCTTAAAAACTGTTCGTCAGTCGTCATCATACTGATCAATGAAACCAGTCCGGTTGAAAGCAGTAAACCTACACCGTAGCCAACTTGTACACCGCTACTGTAAAAGGCTTTTTTATTTTTCGGTGCACTTTCAACGGAAAGCAACGCCGCGCCTCCCCATTCGCCGCCGACGGCAAATCCCTGAATGGCACGCAGTGTCACCAGCAAAATAGGTGCCCACCACCCAATGGTCGAGAATGAAGGAAGAATACCAATCAAGGCTGTCGCGATGCCCATCATCCAGACGGTCAGCATTAACATGCGCTTACGTCCCAGTCGGTCGCCAAAGTGACCGAAAATGACACCGCCGAGCGGACGGAAAAGGAATCCGACGCCAAAGGTGGCAAATGCGGCGAGCGTTCCCATCGCCGGGCTTACTTGCGGGAAAAACTCGCGATTAAACACCAGTGCGGCGGTGATGCCATAGAGTAAAAAATCATACCAGTCGACGACGGCACCAGCGAAACTGCCTAACGCAGCTCGTCGGGCGCGACTTAACGAAAGCGTCCCTTCATCGGGACGAGTGGAGATGAGCGTGGAGTCCATAATGATCCTGTTTGTACTGTCTTTTTATAATTAGTATGGAAAAGGTAACTCACATTGCCGTCGATCTATAAACGAACCTTATGAGACTACCTCGACAGAGCGCATCTGCAAATGATTTTATGGCTGATTAGCGGCAACATGAAAAATTCGATGGAAGATGAAAGCGCAGGAGTTGCTGGTGTTGTTTAAGGATTAAGCAGAGGACCCACAGGTTAGAGATATGAAACATAAAAGTCCGCATATGCACAAAATGGCACCCTGATGAGTCTGATAGACTGCATTGCATTATAACCAGTAGGGAGGCGAGGTTAGGTATGTTTTTAGCATCATTGTTGAGACGTATTGCATTTAGTTACTACGATTATAAAGCTTATAATTTCAATATTGAAAAAACAGACTTTGTTGTCATCCATATTCCCGACCAGATTGGCGATGCTATGGCCATCTTTCCTGTTATTCGGGCGCTTGAATTGCATAAAATTAAGCATCTTTTAATTGTTACGTCGACAATTAATTTAGAAGTGTTTAATGCACTTAAACTTGAAAAGACTAAATTAACATTAGTCACAATGACTATGCAGGATCACGCAACATTAAAAGAAATAAAAGATTTAGCAAAGAACATAACACAGAAATACGGTACGCCGGATCTTTGTATAGAGGCGATGCGTAAAAAGAACCTGAAAACGATGATATTTATCAGTCAGTTGAAAGCAAAAACGAATTTTCAGGTTGTTGGTTTAACCATGAAGTGCTACTCCCCTTTGTGCAAGAACGCGTCCCGGATGGATCAGAATCTCCGGGCTCCTGTACCCATGACATGGGCATTTATGATGCGTGAGGCGGGTTTTCCAGCAGTCAGGCCAATATATGAATTGCCACTAAGTGAGGATGTACTCGATGAGGTGCGCGAGGAAATGCGATCGTTAGGATCTTACATTGCGCTTAATTTAGAAGGTAGCTCGCAGGAACGTACATTTTCATTATCGATTGCAGAAAATCTAATAGCAAAAATTCAAAGTGAAACAGATATACCAATAGTGATCGTTCATGGACCAAAAGGGGAAGATAAAGCCAGGGTATTAGTGGATTGTTATAATAATGTCTACCGTTTATCCTTATCACCCTCGATTAAACGTTCAGCAGCAATCATAAAAGATGCTTATATCGCAATAACTCCTGACACCTCAATATTACATATGGCAAGTGCCTATAATACTCCCGTTGTTGCAATTTATGCTGATTACAAAACGCGATGGCCCGCAATGGCCGATGTTTCGGAGTCAGTCGTCGTTGGGCAAAAAATTGACAATATAAGTCTGGATGAATTCGCAAAGGCATTAAAAAGTGTTTTGGCGAGAATATGAGACAGTACTTATGCATAGTAATGCCGATCTGTTATGAACGGTGGTGTCATCAATACTCTGAGGCTGGTCAATCATCACAGAAAACCAGCCTTTGGATCAAAGCTGTACTCACCGGATACGATCATAGTCACATCGAACGCGATTCTTGCGGTGCAGCAGTTTTATTTATTCATTTTCTGTGAGAGAAGGGCAAGCTCTATAGAGGGAATGTAAAAAAGAGTGCTCCGAATGGAGCACTCTTTAAGAAATTATAACGGAAAATCACAGGTTTTTATAACATGTCGCATAAGCAAACCCAAGCTTTTCAAATACGCTTTGATCACCTGTTGCCAGGGAAACTACGTATTGTTCGCTTGAGTTTGCGGGACTAGATGACCAATACATATTTGATTGAAAACCAGCTTCAGTCGTGTAATGCCCCATATCTCCCCATTCACTGTACAGTGACCCGATGCCTCGGGAACGACTATGGTTTAAATGGTCTGCACGGGGAAGTGTGTAGCCATTGCTACTGCAAAAATTTTCAGCAAGGCTGTATATCATGAAAGCATCGCCGGAGTTCACCCACCAACTCTTCACACGGATTTCGTATACATAGCTAGGGCCTCCTGATTTTGGCGTCGCCGTAATCCTTTCCCAATTGCTGCCGACATTTTTAAATGTCACTTTACCGGTAGCATCAACATCGACCCAGGAGGCAGAGCTTGAAAACTCATAATCAGCCGCCGTTTTTCCTGGGGCAAAGTTGTCATTATTCAACTGATAATACGCCCCGGTGAACCCCTGCGAAGGGAATGTAGTTGTCGGTAGGTCAGTACCATTGACTGATACTGTACCGCTCATTATTTTGTCTTCTGCGCGAGTGAATTGTATTGTGGTACTCAGACCAGCTTGATGAACACCATTCAATACAGGGATCAGCGTTGCGATACCCTCTCCGCCGCCTGTAATGGTGGCTTTGTAATCACCGTTGATATTTTGACTGTAATCAATTGCGCTAATTTTCATATAGGGCACGTTAGTACCTGATTGCACAAATTCCATCCCTTCAGAAACTTTGATCGGATTGCCTGATATATCGTGCAAAACAAGATGTAGCTCAGCACTATCGGTAAAGTCCCCTTTCAGTGAGGACCGATTGTTCTTAAGGACGGACTGCGAGGCGTCTGCCGGGCCTGCCACCAGCGTTATATCTACTGTTTGCATTCCACCAGCGGTCGTGACTGCGCTTACCGTGACGCTACCTGTCATCGCTCCTTTCACGCTTGTTGTCGCGATTCCGTTTTGATCGGTCACCGCTGTTAATGACGTTAATGTGGCAGAGCCGCTTTTTAAGGCGAAGTACACAGTGAGACCTTCGATCAGGTTACCACTGCCATCCTCAACCGTTGCCTTTAAGGTACTTAAATCACTGTTGGTGGCGGCGATAGTCGATGGATCAGCGATAAAGCTAGCAACATGTGCGGTGCTTGAGTTGCCAGTGACTTTCACGGTTGTCTGTGTCTGTATTGTTACGCCGTTATGGAACGATGCAGTCACCGTATATGTACCGACTTTATTGCTGGTCAGAACGACCGGAGCCTGACCTGAAGAGTTAGTTCTCACTTTTCCGCCACTTAACGTCGCCCCTTCTGGCGTTACGCTAAAGTTGATGACCTGACCCTCCACTGGAGTGCCATTTGCAGAGGTTAGCGTTGCCGTCAGAGTAGTGCCTGTAGGGGCATAGACACCGATAAGCGGACTGGACGCCGTGAGTGTCAGTTTTTCATCAATAGCCTCCAGTTGTTTCTCAAGTGAGGCTCCATTCGCCAGGGATGCTTTCACCATATACGAACCGTTTCTTTCGGGCGTCATGGAGACCTCGGCTATACCATGCGTATCAGTAGAGACAATATTTTGGCTGATGGTCATGTGCTCTGGTGGCTCTGCACTGAATGTTACAGATTCATTAAGAATCGGGTTGCCAAACTGGTCGTTGACGTGAGCTTTAACTGCTACGTCTTGTGCGACCATTAGCTGACCTTCAGGTATCTCCAGACTGGTAATCGTTGCAGAATTAATATCTGCTTTTGCATTCAGTAATCGCGATATGACTTCAGTAGGTTTATCTGCCAGAGAGGCTGAAACTGTTTTCAGTCCGACTTCGGTGCTTGTCACAAGAATTTCAGCGAAACCCTGATCATCCGTTTCAACGCTGGTGCTGCTTAGCGTGACGGAGGTTCCGCGGAAATTAACTTTTATGCCTTCTACCGGGTTGCCGTTAGCGTCAGTGACGCTTGCAGTCATGGTCGCGCCCTCGGTCGTGCTGACGACGAATGAGTATACAGAGGTTAAGGAGGCTAGTGTTGCGGTACCAGCATCGGCAATCAAAGTCACCTGTTTCGTATCACTGACACCATAATTGTTCACGCTAACTGTCACGGGGTAGGTGCCGGATTTTGTACCTCTCAGTGTAACTTCAGCCTTGCCGTTGATATCAGTAATGGCGGAACCGCCTTGTCCGAGAGTGAAGCTTGCGCTCACGTCTGCCGGTAGCGTGAATGTCACCGCCTCATTGGCTAACGGGTTGCCGTTTCCATCAGTCACTGTTGCCTGAAGTGTGGTCATCCCAACGTTATTGGCGATAAAGTTGTCCTCGGTAACGTTAAGATTAACCTGCGCACTGAGCGTATCCGCAATAAAGTTCACCACCAACTGCTCACTCTTACCGCCAGTCATCGATGCTGTAACAGTATGAGCGCCTGCTTTTGTACCTTTCAGCGTGACTTTCGCTTTGCCTTCAGCATCAGTAATCGCTTTACCGCCATCGCTCAGCGTGAAGTTCGCCTTCACATCTTCCGGCAGAGTAAATGTTACTTCAGTGTTGGCTATCGCATTGCCCTCTGTATCAGCGACTGTTGCTGTTAGTGTCGTGAGATCGTTATTGTCGGCAATCACCGGATCCTTCGAGGCTGCCAGCGTGATTTCGGCATTCGCGACGTTCGGCACATAGGTCACTGTTTGTTGCATCGAATCGCCATTTTCGAGGGTTGCCGTCACTTGATAAACCCCGGCTTTTGTAGCGGTAAAGCTTGCGTAAAAATTGCCGTCGTGGTTGGTAGTATATATAGCGTTATTACTGGGGGTCACGCCTTCACTTGGTGATACTCTGAGGGTTACCTCCTGCTGGGGTACACCGTTGCCGTAATTATCCTTCACCTCAATATACAGATTGGTAGTGTCGCCTGCGGAGACTGTATCAAAAAGTGCCTGTAGCAAGGTGAGATGTGCCGTAGACGCATCAGCGTTGACATTAATTGATGTGCTAAGCGTGGAGCTACCATTTTCCAGACTGGCCTCAACGGTATCCGGTCTCGCTCCTGATTCTATCGAGGAGCGGGTATTGGTATAAGTGACGGTAGCCTTACCCTGTTCGTTCGTTACGGCTTGGCCGCCATTCGTCATTTCGGCAGAGTTTGTTCTGCTGGTGAAGTTCACAGTCACACCTTTCACCGGAAAGCCATTATTATCAACGACTGTGGCGGTGATGACGCTGCCGGAGCTGTTCTGCGGGGTACCGGCGATTATGCTGTCTGGGACAGGCGTCAACTCGATAATTTTTGCCGCTGCTGTGTCGCCAATAAAATGCACAGTTTTGTTGTCGCTGGCACCATTATTAGCCAGTGATGCAGTGACCGTCTGCTCACCAAAGGCAACGCCTGCGAGAGTGGCCTGCGCGATGCCAGACTCATTGGTATTACTTACTCCCGGGGTCAGGGTGAGTCCTGAAGAGGCTGAGCTGAATGTTACCGGAAGATTATTCACCTCATTGTCGAACTGATCTTTAACCGTTGCAGTTAGCGTTGCGTTATCGACGCCATTACCTGTGATCTCATCTTTTGACATCTGCAGGACAACCTGAGCCGAGGTTTTGTCCGCCACAAACGTTACCGGCTGCGAATCACTGGTATTGTTATTACCCAGCGTTGCGGTAACCGTATGCGTGCCCGCTTTTTTACCTTTCAGCGTGACATGCGCTTCCCCATTGGCCTGAGTGATGGCAATACCGTTATTTTCAAGGGTAAAGTTTGCCGCAACGTCCTGTGGCATGGTGAAGTTTACCGTTATCCCCGCCACCGGATGATTCGACGGATCTTTCACCATCGCCGTAAGCTGCACGCTGTCACTGTTATTCGTCACCACCTGTTGAGCAGGGATGTTCAGGGTGACCTGCGCGTTGCTGGCATCGGGCGCAATATTGACTATCTTCGTATCTCTGTTGCCGTTAAGCAGTATGGCTTCGGCTGTATGAACACCCAAAACCGTGCCCTTAAGGGTAACTTCAGCAACACCACTGTCGTTAGTATTGCTTGTGCTCTGACTAAGTTGAGTATCTGCCGGCTTGGTACTGAAGGTAACCTGTAGATCTTTTACTGCGTTATCAAAAGGATCTTTCACTGTTGCTGTCAGAGTCGTCTCATCCACGCCATTCCCAATGATTTCCGCTTTCGATGTTTGCAGAACGACAACCGCTCTGTCTTTATCCGCCACAAACGTCATTGGCTGTGCATCGCTGACATTGCTGTTAGCCAGACGAGCCGTGATCATATGCGTGCCCGCTAACGTGCCGGTCAGGGAGGCGATTGCAGTCCCGTTGCTATCCGTCATGCCTTTTCCGCTGTTGCTAATCGAGAACCGACTTGCGACGTCGTTTGGCACAGAGAAGGTGATTTCTTTATCTTTTAATGGGTTGCCATTTTTATCCTGCAAGGTTGCAGTCATATGTAGCGGAGCTGTGTTGGTGACGGTGATATCACCTGAAGGCACACTGAGGGTCAGGGCTGCAGTACTTTGATCACCGATAAAATTCACCTGTTGATTAGCCTGGGAACCAGAGCTCACAGAGTCCGTAACCCTATAATCACCATTTTTCAAACTGGTCAGCGTAGCTGTGGCGATCCCGTCGTGGCTATTCACTTCGGTTTGGCTCAGTTTCGCCTCTGCTGAATTAACATTGAAAGTGACCTTGACGTCATTGAGCAGGTTGCCTTTTGCATCCCGGACTGTCGCGGTCATTGTGGCGCTATCATTGCCGTCAGCGACCACTTCATTTTTCGACTTCTGCAGATCAACCTGCGCGGTACTCGAGTCGCCGACAAAACTGACGATTAACGTTTGTTTCACGCCATTTTCAAGGGTGACTTCAACCGTGTTGTCTTCCTGCTTACTACTTTTCAGATCAAAAGTCGCCAGACCATTAACATCCGTTTTTGCGGTGTTTTGATTGTTAAAGGAAGTTGCCGATCCGCTTAATACCGCAAACGTGACGGTATGATCATTGATTGGGTTGCTTCCTTCATCAGCGACATTGACCGAGACGGTGTTTGCTGCATTCTCATTGGCGAGCACACCATTATTGCTGGCAGATAATGTCGCAATTTTTGCTGACTGCGGGTTGGCGTCGATGATAAATCCAGCGGTATGCAAATCTTCATTCCAGTTTTGCATTAACAGCTTCGCAGTAAGCCCACTGCCTCTGGTATAGGCGGTATAGGTTGCCTTATAGACGCCATCAGCGGTTTCTTTCCAGTCTGTAGTGACACCAGGTTTCACGTTGTCGATGCTGACTGCGGTATTCAGTTGCTGTTTTTGCTCCTTAACAGGTTTGTCATTTTCATCTCTCAGTTCTACCGTCACCTCGATAGGATTGCCGGAGAGATAACGGTCCTTATCAATCTTAATTGACGAGTGAGTTCGGGATGACGAAACAGAAATGATATTCACCACGGCGGGGGCTTTAGCCGCATCCACACCATTCAGCTGTGGCATCAGCGTCAGCGTGCCAGACATCGCTCCTGTGGTCAGGACTTGGGTATAGCTTCCGTCACCATTATCTTTCCAGTCAGAAAGGGTGATGTCCTGAACACCTTCGTGACGCGTCGAGAGCACCAGCCCGAGAACAGGATTACCTGCTGCATCATGAGCAATAAAAGTCAGTGTGGCGGTTGAATGGGAATCCGCGCTCAACGTCTGGGTACTTAACGATACCGAGGAATCTTTCTGGCTTAGCGTAGGTGCCTGAACGACTACCATGCTCTGTTCACGATTCGAAAAATTGCCTTTGACATCTTCAGCGGTGACTTCAATCGGCCAGGTGTTATCGGTTTCTGGCGTACTGGTGAACCGGTAACCCGGCAGGGTAACCAGAATATCTTTACCCGTTGTGACCACTTTACCACCGGCAGCTTCCAGAGCGGTGGCTTCGACGTTATAGCCTTTCAGGGCATATTTGGTTTGTAGCGACGAAACCAGTGATTTCACTTCTCCTGACTTCCCTGTCACGGGGTCTGTCAGGGTCAGGCGAACCAGTTCTTTTTTGCGATATTCCAAAACGATATTGTTGTTGCGATCCACCAGATCATAACGGCTGCCTGCAAGGCTACGCCGTGCAGCGACTTCATTCGGGTCAAGCTGTTTCTGCATTGCGCTGCCAGGTTGCCAGGTAAAATCGACGGCAAAACGGGTGTCATTTTCGCCCTGTTTACCCTGGCGTTGCTCCGCGCTGAAGGTCATCAGCGGGAAGGGGGTATAGTTAAGTCCAGCGGTTATGGCATGAGGATTACTTTGCCGATCGTCTTTATCGAACAGGGCCACTTCATCGCCATAATACTGTTCATAGACCAGTTTACCGCCAAGGTGCGGCCAGGCGGGTAGCCAGCCTTCTGCGCGTACATCCCAGCCATTGGCCGGGCGTGCTTCATAATCGTTGTCCAGTTCAGGTGCGCTGCGCCAGTTGGTCAGTCGCAAATAGCCGTTACTGCTTAATTTTAGATAGTCGCGCCAGTACTCCGCGCCAATGCCGGCGCGGGAGTGGTAACGGCTAAGATCGTGGTCGAAAAAGAAGTTGATGCCCGACATCCATGTGGGAGTGAAATGACGCCAACCCAAGCCGTTGTTAATCTGCGTACGCTCGTCAGTACGATGGAGAGTATGCTGACTGAAAAAGAGATTATCAGGCGTTTCATACCACGGATGGAGAAAATCGAACTGGGAGTTCTTCAGGCTAAAATCTTCATCCACGCCCAGCGTGATTCTTGCGGTACCGAAGCGGCTTAACCAGTCTGTCATTGCGCCTGAAGCCTGAGAAGAGGCCCATCCACGCGCCATATTTGCCGCTTGCTCGCTGTTCATATCCTCGGCGAGCAGAGACCCGATTTGCTGTGAAGTACTGGCTATCTGTTGCTCGAGGTTGTCACTGCTATTACCCGGCGGCGGGGTTAATTTTTTTTCACTAACTTGTGCCGGGACATCCAGTTCATCACCCTGGCGGACATTATCAAAACCTCGAGCAAACGTACGAAATTGGTTGAGTTTGCGTAACTCAGCCACCGAAATACCGAAACGTTCGGCAACGCTTTGGGCCGATTCCAGCGCTCCTAGGGTGTAGGGCACCGTATTGGTATTTGCAATGGCGATTTGTGCAGGAACTGGTTGTTGGATTGCGGCGTTTACCACACCTTGTGCTGCCGCAGCCATAGGGAACACAAGTTGAGTTACCAGGCAGATACCCGCAGTTAAGCGGCGTAGTTTGATACCCATCCCGCATAAGATTTGTCGGTCATTTATTTCTTCTCCACTTCTCTTCTTCGTAGCCATGCTTACCTTCCCTGAACGAGCTAACATAAATGCGCCCTTTCTAGCACAGCGAAAAAATGTAAATCCTGATAGCAATATGATTGAAAATTAATAACTTTTCGTTAGGCAGTTTTGGGTGTGAGTTGCAAGAGGGGAGACTACTGAATAACTCAAGTTTTATAATCGAGGGGAAAATGGTGATGGCGTTCATAGCAAAACGCCCTCAACCATAAAGGTCGAGGGCGCTTAAGATGTTAAAAACCCGCTATCCGTTAAAAAACAATGTTCAACTAAGGTCAGTGACATTGCGCTAAAAAAGCGAATTTTTAGAATTTGGCTCCTCTGACTGGGATCGCCGTAGCCAATAAATAGCTGATTGGTAAGCTAAAAAAAATCGAGTTTGTCAAGACCACCAGGCTGACCACCTTTTGTTCGAGCGACACGGAGACTTCAGTTGAGTACAGAATAGTTCCTTGCCACCGGGTTCGATCTGGCTGAGCTATTGGGACTGACTCAGCACTTCACGGCCTGACACAGTTGACCGCAAGTCCCTGCACACCGGAAAAAGTCAGCGCAATCTACACCTGGTCGTCTCCCCCGGAGTCTTACGTTGTACCGATATTAGGCACTATTTAGCTTGCCGCCTTCCCGCAACTCGAACTATTTAATCAATTAACGGACATTTGCTCTTATCTTGATTCATTATATGACTAAATGATTTTTTATTTATTCTATAAAAATCATTTTTATATCTAACTATACCAGATCGATTTACATAATAAATATCATTATTAAAAGTAATACTACCTCTGACATCTCTATCGTCATATTCTCGACTATATGAATCATTAATATGAAATAATAACCCCATAAAAACATTTCTACCAATACATCGCTTCATTCCATAATTATTTATCTGACTTTCAGGAATCCCTGTTATTGACTCAATATCAAACCCTCGCCAATAAACCACCCCTATATAATCTTCATCTTTACCAATTGCATTTTGAATATTTAAAATAAAAAACAATAGTGTCACAAAATTTATTTTCGACATTTTTCCCACTCCACTCGTGGTACTACATATGCAGTCCGTGGGTTTTCACCTAAACCAGCGCG
>OGJZ01001693.1_pt1 | contig 18886 bp, 15 predicted proteins | sample 1572321 | NCBI WGS metagenome assembly OGJZ01 (sample SAMEA2582086, study PRJEB24529) | metagenome | biome: Human gut stool | place: China | collected 2011 | reverse complement strand
TTGCGAATGATGCGGCTAAAGCATTGTATCAGATTGTATCTGCCGGCCATGATGGGGCCAACGGAATGAAAGTTTTAGAAGTGTCCGCAAAGGCTGCCATTGGTGGTGTTACTGATACGGCAACAGCGGCCGACGGAATTACGACCCTTCTTAATGCCTATAAACTAGATGTTTCAGAAGCAGAAAAAATATCAGACCAATTATTTACGACTGTCAAACTTGGCAAGACATCGTTTGGTGAATTAGGTAAGAGTATTGCACAAGTTGCCCCCATTGCCGCCAGTTATGGTGTTGAAACAGATCAGGTTTTGGCTGCTGTGGCTACGCTGACCAAACAAGGTACACCAACGGCACAAGCCATGACACAGATACGCGCTTCCATTATTGCAGTATCTAAGGTGCTTGGTGATGGTGCATTTGATAACAGAACCTATCAGGAAGCACTAGCAGAGGTTGCTAGACAAGCCGGCGGTTCGGAATCAGAACTGCGTGAGTTAGTACCGGAGGTCGAAGCGGTTAATGCGGTGCTTGGCTTGACAGGAATTAATGTAAAAGAGGCTGCCGGACATCTGGAAGAAATGCAAAATGCCACAGGTGCGGCAGAAGCAGCTTTTAAAGAAATGGCTTCATCTGCTGAGAATCAAATGAAGCTACTGGGGAATAACATAACGGCCGCACTTCGCCCAATGGGAGAAGCTATTTTAAAAGAAATATCTTCCATAGCTACTGCATTCAATAATGCATTTGAGAATGGAAATGCTCAAGAAGCAATGAAAACACTAGGGACATTGATTGTTACACTTACAAGTGCTTTTGTTGGCTACAAAGGTTCTATTATAGCAATAAATGCGATTAAGAAAATACATATTTCATTGCTTGAAATGGAAAAATATGAAATGCTTTTATATCGTAAAGCTGTTGAAGCTGGAACTATATCTGAAAATGCACTTACTGCTGCTCAAGTGAAACAGATGGCAACAAGGAGAGCGATGGTTACAACAATAAAGTTACATACAGCTACTCTATTAAAGAATGCTGCAGCAATGTTAGCTAATCCTTATGTGCTAGCCGCCGCAGCCGCCGCAGCTCTTGGATATGCGATTTATAAAGTTGTTACCGCTGAAACAGAAGCAGAAAGAGTACAAAAGAGATATAATAAACTTATTGAGGAGCAGACTCGACAATTAGACGAATTGAAGAGTAAAACCAATAGTCTTGTTTCTGTTATACAAGATGAAAACTCAACACAATATGACAAAGTTAAAGCATATAAGCAATTACAAGCTTTAATGCCAACAATATTCTCCAATATGGATATTGAGACATTGAAACTAATGGATCATCTTTCTTTGAATAAACAAATTAATAATGAAATAAATAGAAGAGAAAGAATAGGGGCAAAGACTAATCTCGTATTAGCTCAAAATGAACTTAATTCAATTAATTCACGTCTTAATAAAGCTACAAAAGAACAGGCTGAATCTCCTAGTGCTCAAAAAGCAGCTGTTATTCAAAAGATTCAAGAAGAGAAAAAAATAGCAGAAGAGGAACTGAAAGTTGCTCAAAAACGAGTTGATGATATTCTTAATATTCAAAAAGAAGCAAAAGAGAAAGCAAAACCCAAAGAATTAAAGATAATTTCTCTTCGAAGCAATATTGATACATTGAAGTCTGAGATTACAGAGTTAAAATCACTCGTAGAGAAAGAACAAGAAGAAAATAATGGTTGGTCTCCAAACGCTTGGTTACTTGATGCAAAACAACATCAACTCTCTAAAAAAGAAAAGGAGTTGAAGGCTTTACAAGGCAGTGGGGCTAGCAAAAAAGTAGAGATTAAAACAGATAAAGCTTTTTGGACTAAGCAAAAGGATGATGCAACGAAAGCATTAGACTCAATCGCTTCGTCTCAAAAGAAGCAAATGGATGCCGGAAAGTTCAAAGGGATAGATTCTGCTGTTGTTACTGCCTACAAAGAAAATGTCAAGAAGTTAAAGGAAGCTGAAAAAGAATTGAAAGTCTATGATTCATCATCCAAGCAGGATGACCAAGCTCACAAGCTACGTGAAGAACAGGAGAAGTATAAACTCCTGCTAGATAAGCAGAATAGAGAGCAGCAGCGTATGAAGGAGGACTCTGCAAATGAACTCGAACAGCTTGAAATCAACAAGCTCAAAGAGAGTAGCGAAAAAGTCCTCAAGCAAAGGGAACTGAATCACAAATTAGAATTACAGGCTATCGAGCGTGAAGCAGAGGATAAGAAGTTAAAAGTAATTGAGGATGCTCGTTCTGCATTTGATGCTAACCCTGATAACAAAGGGAAATCCTTTAACGTCGATAAGTTCGTTAAGTCAGAGCCAGTAAAGAAACAGTTTGACGCGTTTGATAAGATAGCTGATGCGAAAACAAAAACTGAAAATACAAAGTATAATCGTGGGGATGATTTAAAAGAATTATTGGATAAATACCAGAACTTCAATCGTCGACGTTTGAATTTGGAGAAAGAATACCAAGAGGATGAAAAGATTCTTCAAGATAGAATGCTTAAAGCCAAAACTGAGGATGAAAAGAATGAAATTCAAGAATTAATGGACGAATTGGTAAAGCGTAGAAAGAAAGGTATACAAGAAATTTCAAAAGATGAAATAGAAGATTCAGGTATTTGGAAACAACTAATGGGAGATGTTGATGCATTACCTACTGAAGAATTGGAAAAACTGCTATCAGACGCTGAACAATTGGTTAATGTTACAAATCTTTCTACAACGGATATTAAAGCTATGATGAACACAATAAATAATGCTCGTCAGAATCTTATATCTCGTAATCCATTCAAAACTTTAAAAGAAGAATATGAAAAATACCAAAAAGCAATAAAGAAAGGAGATAAACAGGGTGCTTCTACCTCATGGAGTAATGTAGAGCAAGCTAGCGAATCTATAAAAAATAACATTTCTATACTAGGAACTGCTCTGTCTTCTCTTGGAAACACTTTTTCCAGTGAGCTTGGAGACGGCATTCAAAAAGCGGTAGATGTTATAAGTGATGGAATAACTGCTTTTGAGGTATTTGGTAAAACTGGTGAGAAATCTGCTGGTGATACAGTAAAAGGTATTAGCGGAATTATTGGAATTATAACTACGTTAGTAGGTACTGTAATGAATGCTTTTGATTCTACCAAGGCGGAACAAGAAAGAAATATTGAATACCAACGTAGACAAGAAGGATATTGGGATTCTATCAATTATCAAGTAGAACGATATTTGGAGCTATTAAAAGAAGCTACTGCAAATGATTATTTTGAAATAGCTGGCAAATCATTAACTACACTTGAAGAGGCTAGAAAAAAGGCGTACGAAGATATAGTTAAATCTATGCCTGTCGGTGATGTTGATAGTACAACTTTTGGACTCTTTCAACTTCTTTATTATGGGAAATTTTCTAATAAACTAACAGAACAATCTTTCGGTGGTCCACAAGCTAAAGAAATTTTTGATTTCATAAATGCGAACGGTGGGTATGATTTAGAAAATAAGCTCATATCTGAAGAAGCAATCTGGGCTATGAAAAACAATGCTGGTATTTGGTCCAAGTTACCAGAATGGATGCAGCAGGCTATTGATAAGTTTATAGAACTTAACGACCAGGCGAAAGAGCTTGAGGGAACATTAAATGAGGATTTATTTCAGGCCACTTCAAAAAGTATAGAAGAAGCTATTCTTGAAGGATTGAAAGGTGGGAAGAGAGGAATAGCCGACTTCGGAGAAGATTTTGAAGAAATAATGCGCAACTCCTTATTGCAGTCGTTTGTTATAGACCAGCTACGAGGTAAAGCGCAAGAATTTTATAAGAAATATACTCTTTTAGCTGATAACGACAAAGATGGGAAGCTTGATTTAACTGCCGAAGAAATAAAAGACCTTCGGACTGATTGGAATGATATTATAAAAGCTGCCACAGAAGAAGCCAAGAATATAGATTCAATTATTGGCAGTTCTTCATCTTCTCAAGAATCCACAAAGAAAGGCTTTGCCGCTGCTTCACAAGATTCAATAGATGAACTTAACGGTCGTTTCACTGCTTTGCAAATTGCAGGTGAAACTAGTAAAGAACAATTGGTAATCCAAACAGGAATTCAACAAATAATGGCGCAGAGACTTGAATTGATATACAACTTTAATTATTCTTCTATGACTGAAATGCGTGATATTATTTTTGATGTTATGGATATTCTTTCAGATATGAAGAAAGATACAGCTCATTTATATTTTATAAGAGAAAGCCTAAATAAAATAGAAAGTAATACAAAGGGATTAATATCACGATAATGAAAGGACATGCATACATAAATAAAAAAGATATTTTCACAACTTGGGGAGCTGTACTTGCTAAGGGAGCCTATGAAGCTTTATTGAAGCCTGCTCCTAATAAAGGATTAATTCAAAACAAGAGTCGGCTGGAACACGGAAAAGTTATTGTGATGAACAATAATGTATGCAAAACTGATGAACGGGATATTTCTTTTTCTATATGGATTTGTGGAGACTCTCAAAAAGACTATCTGGAAAAATATAAGTCTTTTATCGATGAAATTACATCAGGAATAGTTATGCTAAATATTCCTATTCTTGGAGCAACCTTTAAACTGACATATTTAAGTTGCTCTAATTACGGGGATTATGGTCTGACTAAAGGTAAGCTGACATTAAAAATGAATGAAGCCAATACAAAGGATCGATGATAGATATTAGAGACATACAAGGCAATCTTCGTTTCTCTACTCCAATCAACGAGGGTAGTAAACGTAAATTCTCACTTATGAAAGAGGATTACATCACTTTAAAGTTTTCTCTTTCTGAGCCTGTATACTTTAAATTGGGTGATTACATAGACAATGAGCTTGGCATGTTTGAGCTTGTTGACCTGTTTAAACCGGCCTACAACACTACCACCGGTGCATACGACTACGAACTTCGTCTTGATGCCTACTACTGGAAATGGAAGAACAAAAAGTTTTTCTATACACCGGAAACCACCGGACGTGAAGCCGGATGGAATCTTACCTCCACCCTTGACACACACTTGAATGTCTTTCTTGACAACCTAAAAGCACTCGGATACAAGTTCAGAGAAGAAGAGTTTACATACGAGATTGACAACACAATAGCGAACACTTCCAAGCTCGTTTCCTACGACAACGTAAACTTAATTGACGCACTTACTCAGATGGCGGAGACATGGGAGTGCGAATGGTGGATAACAGAACACGTTATTCATTTCGGGCGTTGTGAATACAGCTCTCCTGTTAATTTCAAAGCCGGTGATTTGACAGACACAGACAATGTGAATGTCAACAGCATGACACGCAGCGACAGCCAGACCACTTATGCGACCCGTATCTACGCTTTCGGCTCTACCCGTAACATTCCTTCCAGTTACCGGAAAAGCCTGATATTTGATGTAAAAGAGGCCAAAGGACGGGACATATCGGATACGACAAGACCATTAGATATAAGGTTCTTTCCTTTAAGAGATTTAATCGCTAAAAAAACTGTAAAAGGGAACATTGATATTGATAAAGTTATATCACAAGGAAACCAACAATTTAAATGTACTGTGATAGGTTCATTAACCAAAGGAACTTATTCAGTATTATCGACTTCTGTCCCGTTTATGATTAGTGGAATAACAGGTACAGGTTCAAATGAGTACTATCCTCCTAAAGGAACGTATAATTATCAGCTAGATTTATGCTATACGAAGTCTGGTGTATCTCATACAGTGTGCAATGCCAAAGGAGAACACCGCATTACTGATAATACGATAAACGGATTCAAAGATACACTTAATCTTCCTTCTTCCATCGAGATTGTGGAAGATGCTGACAGCCTGGAAGCAGTACTGACAGTGAATGTGCAAACAGACGCGGCACCTCGTGGTGTTTCTGTACGTATTTCGTTTAGCTTAGCCTTAGAAATCCAATCAAGCTCAGCAAATACTTCTGTAACATTCCTTTCCGGTTCCAATGCCGGACAGACGTTCGATGCCGTTTACAACCCGGATTTCATGACAGGGGATGATGCGAACGTCATCCGTCTCCCCGAAGGTGTAACAGCATCTTTGAATGACCGATATACGATTAACAACATCATCAAAGGCAAAGTCCCTGATAACTATTTCAGCAAGGAGGACAAAGAACTCACTTTGAACGGTGTTGTACAAAAGCGTCTTATGCTCCCGGAAAGTATTTCCTATGTAGACGCTTATAAATACAGCCCGACCGGTGAACGCATCGACATAGGAGATGAAAATTATGATGATTCGGATAACGTGGAAATGCCGGAAGAAGAAGCTATTGAAGAGATTGTCACATTTGAGGATGAATACCCGAAGTATCTCGGTAGTACTGATGAAGTTCCTGAGCCTAGTATTGGCAAGGAATTGGATGATGATAAGAATCCTACCGGAAACGAATATCCTATTTACACATTCAAGGATACCAGTCTAAAGAACTTTAATAAAAAAGATTTCGTTATAGATGAACTTCGTTTGGTTTTTCAGACAGGTAAGCTAGCTGGACTAGACTTTGCTCTTGATGTAAAAGAGAGTGACAACACCGGCACAACCTTTGAAATTGTTCGCAATGAGGACTACGGTCGTTATCTGCCGGACGATGTGCTATTCCCACAAGCTGCTCATACAGAAAATGGAAAGGATATCCCTGCTGATACATATATTCTTTACGGCTTTGATACGGCATTCATCTCTGAACAGATGTTACCGGACGCAGAACAAGCACTTCTGAAAAAGGCAAAGGAATACGTAAAGAAATCCATGATAGACCCTTCCACCTACGATTGCGAGATGGATGCGGATTTCATCTACAATAACGGTAATATTCGCGAATACGAGGTCGGGGCTAAAGTCAACCTAATTAACAAAGCGTTTTTCCCAGAAGGACGGCAATCCCGCATAATCGGTTTTGAATGGCCGCTTGATATTCCCTACGACCATCCAATTTATACAATCGGTGAAACGGCTGCATATTCGCGTATCGGTGAGATAGAAAGTAAACTTGATTCTCTTACATATAAAGGACAAACTTATTCCGGTTCAGTGGTTGGCGGTGGCGGAACGAGTGTGTATGTGATTGGTGTAAATGATAAAACACTCCCTTCTGACAGGAATACTTTTTCGGCAAAGAGAGTACTCCAGGAAATTATAGCATATGCTATCAGCAAAACTAAAGATGATACAGCAGAAGGGCTGATTACATTCCTGAATGGAATTAACGTCACAAATGGTATTGTCACAGATGATATTACCGCAACAGAATTAACTACCAATATCCTAGAGGTATTTGATAAGTTAATTGCCAAATCAGGTTCTTTCTCTGAGAATTTATCTTCTACCAATTATGCTGAAAAGCTTCTTGGTTGGTTGATTACATCTACTGGTGATATTGATGCCAAATCTCTTCGTCTACGTGATTTCCTAGAAGTGCCGGAGTTGCGTTATAACCGTGTATCAATCGTTTCCGGTGAAGAATGGAACGCTCCGGGCGGGGGGATTATCGAATCAATCGACGCAGAGAATGGTATTCTTTATCTAAAGCTAGAACCGGGCGAAATCGCACAAACAGAGATTGACGATATTTGCAAAGGTATTTTCAACAACTCGACAGGATTTCAAACCGCGTATTTTCGTATTACTGAAAAATTAGGCGACTCTACGTTTAAATATTCGCTCCGGTCTGGCACATCTGTACATCCTTGCAAGGCGATGCACTTTGTCGCATATGGTAACTTCACAAACGAAGAACGACAGAAATCGAGCTATTCAACACAAAGTTACGTCCGGTATCTTACAAGTGTAAACGGTTGGGAAATAGAATCGCATATGATAGCCATGCAACTAGGCGACCTATCTAACTTGAAACTATTTGGCATCGACATGACCGGACACAGCGCGTATCTCCGTAACGTCTACATGACCGGAGTAATCAAACAGATTTCAGATGACGGAGTAACAGAAAGCCGCGTCCCTTGTTTCAAGGGAGAATGGACGGCCGGAGCTTATTACTATTATGATGAAGTAACACACAACGGCGCATCATGGCTCTGTATCTCCGAGAAACCAACAACGCAAGAGCCGGGCGAAGGCGTGCCGGATTGGTTGGAGAAGTCGGCGGCAGGTAAAGACGCAGTAATAGTTAACATAATGAGTTCTAACGGGAATATATTTCAAAACGGTTCTGTAGCTACCACTTTAACCGCTTACGTGATAAAAGGAGATACGGATATAACAGATAGCGTTCCGGCTTCCCGCTTTTCGTGGGAGAAGGAAAGCAACAACGCCGATACCGATAAGATATTCAATGAGACGCATGTCGGGCACGGGCATGTGCTTATACTTACCCCGGATGATGTCTGGGGACGTGCCACATTTAATTGTATTGTTTCACTTTAAAAATAAATTATTATGCCAATCGCAAGAGGACAAATTACCATCGTCGATTTGAACGACGCAAAATCAATGAGTATGTATTTGGGAAGCAACCAACCGCTAACCCAAATCTTTAACAAGGAAAACAGTTCGTATGTACCAAATTGGACGGCTTCACCATTCTTAGTCGTTACTCCCGAACTGTATGTTTCCGGAACAACAACAAACGTAATCAGCCGATTAAAAGCTGCTCCGACCTATACAATAAACGGTGGAGCGATAACGGCTTTTGGCGGTACGGTGGCGGCTGCATCTCCCTACGCACTGACTATCAAAAACAACATGACTTCGGCATCACAGTTGAAAATAGAATGCTCCGGCATCTACGTTGACCCCGATACGAAGTTAGAAACTCCTGTTAAGGCGGTTATCAACTACACAAAAACGGAGAATGCCGGGCAACTTATTTGTGCCATCGCCTACGCGCCTAAAGGAAATGTATTCAAAAATGGTCAGTCCGAATCATTGACAGCCCATTGCGACATGTGGCGCGGTAGTAGCATTGATGCGGATAAAGTGTCTTATCAATGGCACAAATTGAAATCCGATGGAACCTGGGAATCTTTGGCGGCTTCGAACGCTTACGGAATCACTGGAACAACAACGAATGAAATCACCATTCCCGCCAGTGCAGTTCTGAATTTTGAATCGTTCAAGTGTGTGATTAAAGATACGGATACTGCGAGCGGAACATATAACACGTCGGTAAGTGACATTATTTCGTTTTCCGACCTTTCCGACCCGTATGTAATTGAAGTATCTTCCACTACCGGCGATAAACTCGTAAACGGTCAAGGAAGTACGACCATCAAAGCAACGGTTTGGCAGAATGGAGAGGCGTTTGCGGACAGTGCCGCCGACACAAAATTCACTTTCGACTGGAAGAAATACAAGAAGGATGGTACGCAGGATACCGCTTGGGGAACAAGTGGAGTTAAAACGGGGAAATCTATTACTGTTACAGCCGCCGAAGTGGATGTAAAAGCAACATTCATTGTTGAACTTTCATTGAAATAAACTGTATGATTGTAGCAAGAGGGCAAATAACGATTAGCGTAACGAAGGACGGGCAATATCCCGTTCAGGAATACGCAAAGTCTACATCCGGCACTGTTGCGCCTGTAAGTGGGTGGGGTAAAACCCCGCCTTCTTGTGGCACAACTGAATATTTGTGGATGCGCACGGGCGTAGTTATTCCCCCGGCTACGTCTCCCGCATCGTGGACGAGCGTTCGTATTGGTTCAATAGATGGTGAAGATGGACTACCGGGAAACACAGGGCTTCCCGGCGCTCTTATTCGTCCGCGCGGCGAGTGGAAAGCAAATACTAACTACGTCAACAACACGCAGTATCGGGATACTGTTATCTACAACGGTAATACTTATTCGTGTCGTGCGGATCATAATTCCGGTTCTTCTTTCGATGTAACGAAATGGACTTTGTTTAACGATTTTGTTAATGTCGCTACACAGTTGTTAGTAGCTCAAAATGCAACGATCGATATACTCGGTACATCCGGTTTGTTTATCGGTAATCTGACAAAAACACAGGGTTGGTTAATGAGTGAAGGAGCGATAAAACACAATGTAACCGGGCTTGAACTGACGGCAGACGGGAAATTATCACTCCCTAATAGCGGTTGTATGTTAGTAGGAAATAAGACGTTTATCAGTGACGGAAAGATTGTAACGGATTTTATTGACGTTGAAAATTTGAAGGTTAAGAAGTTGGATGGCGCGACAGGTACATTTAAGGAATTGCAAGCTGTTGATAATACAGGCAAAGTACAAGGAAAAGTTTCGTTTAATACATCCGGTTCCGGTGATAATGTTTCATCATCATTTAATATTGATTTCTCAAAAACTTGGATTTCAGGCGATTTGTATCAACAAGGCTATAATGATGCAGAAAGGAGATCATGGCGATTCTACACTGCTGATTTGTGGTGTAGAGGACAATTCGGACATTATTCATTAAATGCAATCGAATACACTAGTGTCGCAAATTCGGATGTCTATTTTTCCCTCTACAGTCAATATTCTACGAGCGCGATTATTCAGCCTAAACCTGGGCAACCTATTGACGTAGTAGTTTTACGTGGTGGACACAACTTACGAGCCATAATTGTTGGTACTAGTCAATGGAAGAAATTTACTGTTGTTAATCGTAGCGGTGTAACTCGTTCAGTTCGAATGAATAGTACTACTAATAGAATGATTGGGCCGTGGGAAGCTGCTACATTTATGGCAGGAGATACCAGTGATAGGGCAACAGTGTCTGGTGTTGTTGTCTATATTAACGGTTTGATTGAAGTTTAATGATATTATGATTTACAATGAAAATAGACTTTAGAAAAATTCAAGTAAAAGACATCGAAGGGAATAACAGTACCGTCGATATTGCAAAAATGTTAGGTAATACTATCTATCAGAAAACCGCCGATTTGGGCGAGTTGGAACTAGCTCAAAGTATCTATAAGAATGGTGAAGTAGAGTTATCACCGGAACAGGCAGAGCGAATCAAAGAATACGTAAAAACTAACTTCGTCGCTGTTGTGCAGATTGCGGTTAATGTGGCTTTATCTGGGAGTGATACATAGAAAACAATAAATAGAATGGGATTAAATGAATGGCTAACAATACTCGGAGCTTTGGGTGGGTTCGAAGCAATCAAATGGGTTGTTAATTTCTACGTTAACCGGAAAACAAATGCCCGTAAAGAAGATGCGGCAGCAGATGCAGCAGAGAATGAGAATGAAAGAAAGCAGGTTGCCTGGTTGGAAGAACGTATCGCTCAACGAGACGCGAAGATTGATGCCATCTACGTTGAACTCCGGAAGGAGCAGGCGGATAAGCTTCAATTCATTCACGATAAACATGAACTGGAACTTAAACTGAAAGAAGCCGAGATAAAGAAGTGCGATGTCCGCGGATGTAACAACCGGCAGCCGCCAAGTGATTATTAATTTAAAGAATATGTTATGAAAGTATTGATTGACAATGGCCATGGGGAAAATACTCCGGGCAAACGTTCGCCGGATGGTCGGCTGATGGAATGGGCTTATTCACGTGAAATAGCCGATATGGTAGTATCAGGTTTGCAAAAGTGTGGTATTGATGCAGAACGAATAGTGAAGGAAGATTCAGACGTTCCATTGTCTGAACGGTGCCGACGGGCAAATGCCATTTACAAGGAGACGGGGAGGAAGGCTATTCTTATCTCGATTCATTGTAATGCAGCCGGTTTCGGTGCTGCATGGATGAATGCAAGAGGATGGAGTGTGTTTGTCTCGAATAATGCTTCTAGTAATAGCAAGAAATTAGCAGACTGCCTGGGACAAGTAGCAGAATGTATTCCTATTCCCGTCCGAAAGCAGATGCCCGAACGGGAATACTGGGAGCAGAACCTAGCCATCTGCCGGGATACAAATTGTCCGGCAGTACTGACCGAGAACTTCTTCCAGGATAATGAGGATGATGTAGACTTCCTTTTGTCTCGGGAAGGCAAAGATGCAGTTGCTCGGATACACATTGAGGGAATTGATAAATACCTGAGGTTATGAAAGCGCTAATTTATATAACCATGTTCCTGATGTCGGGAATATGGTTTGCTTCTTGTCGAACTCAATACGTACCTGTAGAGACGGTAAGAACAGAGTATAAGACACGTGATAGCATCCGGGTTGACAGCATACATCAGCAAGACAGTGTGTATGTACTTGTCAAAGGCGATACCATTTATCAGTATAGATATAAGTACCTGTACAAGTATCAATATCTCAATAGAACAGATACGGTGATAAGGGTTGATTCAGTGCAGGCTCCTTATCCAGTAGAAAAGCAGTTAAGCCGATGGCAATCTATTAAAATGGAATTGGGCGGTTGGGCATTCGGGCTAGTTATTGCCTTTGTTTTAATAATAATAGGACGAATTGTTTACAGGTATAAAAATAAGTAGAAATTTTTGCATCGTATATAATTATTCCATACATTAGTCCAATCAAACTAATTACACCTAAAATATGAAAATTTACTCATATGTATTAAGAACAGATGAAGGCGCTGCCCCGAACCCTTTTGGAGGAATCTGTACTTTAACAATATGTAAGCCCGCAATACGAAGAACCGCACGTATTGGAGATTGGGTAATTGGAACAGGTTCAAAATGTGTAAATTTAGGTAATGGAAAAACTTGTGATTTTTCCAATAGCATTGTTTATGCAATGAAAATTACCGATATAAAGTCTTTAAAGGAATATGATGAATATTGCAAGGTTTCATTAACTAATAAAATTCCGGTAATTGAAACTAAAGATTGGACACAGAAAGTTGGTGATTGTATCTATGATTACTCAAAAGGAGAGATACCTTTAATAAGACGAGGGGTTCATAATGAAAATAACAGAAAAAGGGATTTGAATGGATATAATGCCTTATTATCTAATCATTTTTACTATTTTGGAAGTGAAGCTAGACCTTTGCCAGATGAATTTAAGAAGTTAATAAAGCAGAATCAAGGACATAAAAAAATTGAAGATATTGGATTGATTAGAAAATTTGAAGAATGGATTGAACAGTTTGATATGAATAGAATCTATGCAGATCCGCAAATGCATTGGTTTTTTGATAGAGAAATAACAGATGAAAATCTTGCTTTTTGTGCAAATCGGTGTAGTGAAGATGATAAAGATGAAACAGAAGAAAATGTCTATTAAAAGCAAGGGCATACCAATCTATTTAGAAAGATAAAATAAAAACAAAGAGCTAGCCGAATAAGCTATCTTTCCTATGCTCTCTGTAGAATGCTAGAATCGTTAATCTTCATTTTCACAAATAATTGGTCGAATAGTATTCAAATTAAAAAAATAATAGTATATTTGTGTATAGACGTGGATGTCTGTTTGTATCATCTCTCTATGTAGAAGATTTGCTAGATTTTGGGTTTGAGAGATAATACGCTATTTACTCCAAAAGGAATGAGCCTCGACTAAGTGTAGTCGGGGCTTTTTTATAAGTTTTATAAATTTGATGTGCTAACGAAATGTTAATGGTTAACGATATGTTATCTTTGTATCATAATTTAAAAGAAAAGATTATGAAAAATAGTACATTATATGTAATCGGGAATGGCTTTGATCAACGGCATGGCTTAAAATCTTCTTATGGAGAATATCATGAGTATGTACATAATAACACCCCAAATGTTGAAGATTTCCTATATCAGTATTTTATTTTAAAAGAAAAATCGTGCATAAAGGATGAAAAGTATTGGTGGTGCAATTTCGAGAACGATCTTGCAAGTTTTGATGCAAAGCAGTTTTACAGTGAGCATGATAACGTTTCTGAAGGATTTTTGGGTCAAGAAAATCCTAGTTGGAGTGATTATAATGGAGTAGAAGACGAGATTGTGGAAGAGTCTGAGAAAATGTATTCTGAAATAAGAGAATTGTTCTGGAATTGGATTAATGATATATCCGAGACCGAGATAGAGCAGAGAAATATGCATTTTGAAAAAGATGCTCTCTTTTTGTCTTTTAACTATACTTCCACACTTGAAAAAGTCTATAATATTCCAAATGCTTTTCATATACATGGATATATTGGCGATGACAATGAGGAAAATATTGTTTTTGGGCATGGAATAGGAGTTTCAGAAGGTGAAATACCTGAACTAGATGAAAATGGAGAAAGTAATAGGATTCCCAGTTCTGATGCAAAAGCAGTATCCCATTCTCTTTTTTATCAATTTCAGAAACCAGTGAAAAATATTATTGACAGAAATCAAAACTTTTTTGATTCTCTAAAATATGTAGAAAAAGTAGTCGTACTAGGACATTCTCTGAATGAAATAGATATGCCATATTTTTGTAAGATTATAAATTCTATTTCATGTGGTTCTACTTGGACCATAGTCTGTTATTCTGATATTGATAGACAGCAAGCAGAAACAGTAATGGATAATATAGGAGTTGCCAAGGATTCATATAGGCTGTTGTCTTGGGAAAATTATGAAGAAGGCTTGTTTTAACGAATCTAGAATCAATAAAGTATAGTTTTATGAATCAAAATATCGAATATGAAAAGCTTGCACAAGAAATATATCAGGAACTGAGCAAATCTCAGGATATTAATACTATTAATGTTGAGCATAATGTGAAAATCGCTGGTAGATCAGGACAAAAACATCAGATTGATGTTTGCTGGAGATATGAAAAGAACGGTGTTAAGCATACAGTTGTTATCGAATGTAAAAATTATAATAGAGAAGTATCTATTGGAAGAGTAAGAGATTTTTGGGGAGTTCTATCTGATTTGACTGATTTGAATAATGTTTCAGGTATTATGGTTACAAAAGTAGGGTATCAAAAAGGTGCAAAGAAATATGCGGACTACTATGGCATTAATTTGAAAGAGTTAAGGTCACCTAGTGAAAGGGATAATTGTATAATAGCAGAAACTAGACTTGATTTAAATATATCTCTTACACAGTGCCTCTTTTCACTTGATGATGACTGGATGAAAGTAAAAAATATAGATTGGATATCATATAGAAACTTCAGTGCTATGCTTTCACAAAGAGGTGATGAATGGGGGGACGATTATCTTCCTTTAGAAACCACTGGAAATGAAATATTTGATGAAAAAGGACAGATAGTCATATCTTTAGATAGATTAGAAGATGAGCTTTCTCAAAGGACAGAACACATCTTTGATTTTAAGAATGCCTATGTTAATACCCGCAACTGGGGAAAAGTAAAAATTAAAACGATCAAATATATTAATAGTAAGACACATGAGCAGAGATTTATTACTCTTGATGCGAGGAATATAACAAAAGCAATACTTAAAGATGCATTAAGTGGTGAAATAATGTTTTTTTTAAGGGAAGCTAAAAATAGAAAAGAAAATAACAGAGATAGCCGATAAGCTACCTTTCTTATGCTCTCTGTAAAATGGTTGGATCAGTTGGAGCTTTCTTAATAAAGTCGCTCTCTATTATATAAGCATTCATCTTGTCAGCGTCATAAGGTTTGAGTAAAGAAACTATATCCGCTTTTTGTAAATCAGGGTTCAGCCATTTTTCTTCATCTTCCTTGGACAGTATAGCCGGCATCCGATGCTTTGTATTATGAATATAATCAGTCAAAAGATTGGTATTAGTGGTAATAATAGAGAATGTGTCATATTCTTCTCCTGTTTCCTTGTCTAGCCAACGGTCATAAATTCCTGCCATCGAAAAGATTGGCTCATCTTTCAGGTAGATATAATAGGGAATCTTCTTGCTTTCTTCATGTCTCCATTCAAAATACCCTGTTGATGGCACAATACACCGCTTCTTCATTATTGGCTCACGGAATGACGGCTTCTCAAATATGGTATCCGCACGTGCATTGAGTGTCATTCTTCGGATTTCCTCTGCATCTTCTTCGGTTTTTACCCAGAAAGGTATTAATCCCCAGTTGAACACCTGTACTTCATCTGAGGTTGTAATAATGGGATATTTCGGAAAGTTGAAGGCGTTAACATGATACTGCTCGTTGAGTATATCTTGGTATATTTCAACAATATCCGATTTTCGACCGTACCGGGCGGCCAATTTAATGGCTTTAGCCGACATACTATTATGAAAACACATACTATCTACAATTAATGTTTATAATCTGATTGATGTCAGTAGTATAACGCCCAGAGAGCTGTTCTTGTTTAAGTTTCCAATCTCTTCCTGTTCCTTGAATTGCCAATTTAACGAGCTGGTTATGTTCTCCGTTAATTTTATCTATTGCCTGTTGGAGCCTTTCTCGTTTATCACGGTCTACAGAATCAAAAAGTCCAAGCTGGGCACCTTCAGTTATTTCAGTGATGATAACCCCCGCTTTCTTATATTGATAGCCCTGCATGAAAATAGTTTTTAATCCGGCTAACGCATAATGTACTATCTCCTGTGTGTCATTAGTTGGCACTGGAAGATGTATGACTATATTCTTCCAGTATTGCGGCAAATCTTCGCGAAAGTTATTCGTATGAATGAATACCATGATGGACATGGCATAAGACTTCTGTTTACGAAGTTTTTTTGCGCAAGTGGAAGCATGAGTAGCAATAGCTTCAGCCATTGTGTCAATATCGGTTAGCATCTTTCCAAATGAACGCGAAGTACAAATTTGCTTCTTGACTGGTGGAGCTGATTCCATGTCAATACATGAGATACCATGAAGTTCTTTCCAGGTACGTTCACCAACAACTGTCATGTTTTTGCGTACCCATGAACCGGGTAGTAGCGTGAAGTCATAGGCTGTTTTCACTCCTTGCTTTTCGAGCTTTGCTGCTTGTCTACGTCCGATTCCCCAGATGTCGCCAATCTCGGTAAGCTCAAGTGCCCGGATTCTTTTCTCTTCAGTGTCGATAATACATAACCGATTGTATGCAGGATACTTCTTTGCAAACTTATTTGCTACTTTTGCAAGTGTCTTGGTAGGGGCAATACCTAAACTAACAGGAATGCCAGTTCCACGTGTTACCTGATTCACTATTTTTGTTCCAAGTGATTGGATATCCTGTATGCCATCTACATTGACAAAGGCTTCATCTATACTGTAGATTTCCAGTTCGGGCGCTAATCCTGCCAAAATAGACATTACGCGTCCAGACATATCCCCATACAGCGTATAATTGCTACTGAATACAGCAACTCCGTGACTGCTTACCAAATTCTTAATCTGATAAGCGGGGACTCCCATTTTGATGCCTAAGGCTTTGGCTTCATTGCTTCGTGCAATAACACAGCCATCGTTGTTTGATAATACAACAACAGGCTTCCCGTTAAGCGCTGGGTTGAATACCCGCTCACAAGAAATATAGAAGTTATTACAGTCCATCAAGCCGAACATTATCTTTTCCTCCGATTCTTTTTAATTGTGTAGGTTACTATTCCCCATACCATAAATTCATTATCTTTTGTTACCTTTATAGGTGGGTAATTGCTGTTGGATGGGACTAGCCAGGCTGCATCGGGTTCTAATCTCACTCTTTTAACAGTGAATTCTCCATCTATATAGCACACTGCTAAATCATCATCTAGCAATTCAAGCGATTTATCAATCACAAGTATATCACCCTCTTCTATTCCTTCATCACGCATTGAATCTCCGACTACTCGACCATAAAAAGTACTTGCGGGATGCCGGATCAATTCTTTATTCAAATCAATCGCTTGTTCTAAATAGTCTTGAGCAGGAGAGGGGAAACCTGCTTTTATGCCTTCATCAGCGTATTGCAGAGGAAGGCTACTTGATATATCTATCTTATGTATTGCTATTTGCTTTTTCATAACTGATTGTATTTCCCTAATAACAAAAATCAATAGTGATTTGCTCAAAGTTGTTTTGCAGTTGATTATAAAACGAAGGTAATGAAAATGGAGAATCTATTATTGAAAATGGAAATATGGAGTGAATAAATGGAGGTATGGTGGTGATAAAAAAGAGGTAGCTAAGCTACCTTTCTTTATTATTTAAGAGAATTATAATACCAGCTATTACACATCTTTTAAAAAAGATATTTTCGTAATTCTTCGATTGCTTGTGATGCACTTCGGACTATAACGTATTTATTTCGGCAACTTTCAGCCTGTTTTTGAAACTCTTTTTGATGCTCAGACTGTTTCCCTGTCTTAATTTTAAATTCAAGACAGAGCGATGCAAAGCCTTTTTTCGGTATAAGTACAATAACGTCGGAAACACCAGGTTTCACCCCTTGGCGTTTAAGGTTGGCAGCTTCTCGTATATGACGGCTACCACCGTTTGGAACGGCAAATATAAGTTTGTCCGGAATATTAGGGAAATATAAAGAGACAAGCCTGAAGAATTCTGTTTGTATCCGAGCTTCCTCGTTATTATGTACTTCTTTAGAACGTGGAGGATTACGCTGGTCTGCATGGCAATTATAACACATAAAACCGGTACCGGCCTTAATAACCGATACCGTTTCCTTTTTACATAAAATGCACTTTTCTTTTTTCATAATTTATTTTCTAAAAAACATATCTCCTGAAATAGACCGTGCTGTATCATCATTCGTCAAACGAATGTATCGGAAGAAATTTTGCTCTGTCCGATGCCCGGTCAACTTCATTATTTCCAGTGTCTTCATGCGTCCGGTCAGGTACATGTTGGTTGCAGCACTCCTTCGGGCGGTGTGACTGCTAATCAATTCCCACTTTTCACGGGTGACAGTTACAAGCTTCCCGCCTTTTGTGAATGAGTATGTAACTTTATCATTCAGTCCGATTTCTTTCATTATCACTTTCAGATACTTGTTGAAGTACTGGATACAAAGACCGCATGGAACCTGACCGGCATACTTTGAGAAAATTTCCCGCACATAAT
>OGJZ01001672.1_pt1 | contig 19092 bp, 16 predicted proteins | sample 1572321 | NCBI WGS metagenome assembly OGJZ01 (sample SAMEA2582086, study PRJEB24529) | metagenome | biome: Human gut stool | place: China | collected 2011 | reverse complement strand
ATTTAAAGACAAAATTGGAGAATAAGGATTCTCAAATTAAAGATTTGGGTCTGAAGATTACCGATTTGGAGGACAAATTGTCAAAGACTGCTGATAAGGCAATAGTCGACCAGTTGACAAAAGATTTAGCAACAGCTAAGAATGACTTAGAAGAGCTGAAGAAGCTTCAAAAGTCTGATATTGATGGTTTGACAGCAAGAATTGTAAAGTTGGAAGCCCTTAAAGAGGAACTGGATGGTTTAAAAGTAAATTTCGCTACAAAAGAAGAGCTGAAGGACTACGTTGAATCTGCAAAATTGTCTGGAATTATCAGTGATGAGATTGCTACAGCTTTGGGTGAAGATGGGGAGATTGCCTCTGCTATAAATAGTGCTATTCAAACAAAGGTTCTTGCGGACTTTGGTAGTATGAAGGAAGTTGCTGCTCTTGCCGGAGAAGATGCGACTGTAGCAGATGTTATTAAAGAAATGTATGCTGCTATTAATGCTGATAAAACAGGAATCCTTGTTAGACTGACTGCGCTGGAAGACTATCAAACAGCATTGGAAGATAAAGCGGTAGAAAATGGTTTCGAGAGTGTAGAAGCCGTTATTGCAGAGGTGAAATCTCTTAAAACGACTCTTTCCGGTCTTTATGCAAGCCAAGAATTCGGCGATAAAGTAAAGGAGATTGTTTCAGCAGAACTGACGACTGTAAATAGCCGTATAGATACGTTGGAAGATGACCTTGCAAAATTGGGTATTGCTATTAAAGGTATGATTCAAAGTGTAGTATATATTCCTACAAGCATAGATCATAGCGTAGATTTCTATACTTTGTATGCTAAGAAAACAGAAATGGCTACTACATATGACGTTGCTGCGAAGAGTGATGGCGCACAGGTATTGCAATTCCGTATTTCTCCGGCTTCTGCTGCTATGACAAAGGAGGATTTCAATAAAAACTATGAAATCAAGTTAAATTCTGAAGAACGTGAAGACTGGACTCGTACTGCTACTGATACTGAACCGTTTGCCGTAACGGTGACGGATTGTACAGCCGGTGTTCTTACAGTGTCATTAACAACTTCAAGTGAAAAGAGCCATGCGATATCTTTGAATATTGCAAGCAAGAAGGATGCGGAAGGTAAAGAAGGATTGACTCCGACAAATGTTAATTCAGATTATATCGCAGTGATACAGTCTAGTTATTATTTGAAGACTGCTTATTATGATGTAGCGGAAGAGAAAAATGGTGAGATTATTTATAATGCTCCTCAACCGGTTGACTATTCCAAAGTTGGAACTTTAAAGATTTCATATACAACAACAACTGCAAGTGGAAGCACAGTATCAACAAAAACATTAAAAGAACTGAACGTAAAGGATATCTTTAAGACGACTTATAGCTTGACTGGAGCAGATGCAAATCTATTTGAAGTTTCTCCTGCTGCAGGTATCGTAAGTCTAAAAACATCCGGTCTGATTGCTTCTTTGGATAAAACAGCTAATGTAATGGCTAATGTAACGGCTCCAGATTTCTATTTGGAAACTAGTTCAAATAATCCTAAGAAGTTAGGAACTGTAAAAGTAACACGTACTATTGATGAACTTAAACATACGTATGCTTTAGAAGAACGTGACTGGACTAATGAAGCTGCAGCTGATGCAGAGGAGAGAAAAGATTTAAATGTTGCTGACATTTATAATGATCCGGCTGTGAATATCCGCCCGTCAGCTTATGAAAGTTTGACTTTAGTTGAACTTATTCCTACAACAGGTATACGCTTAGAAAATGGTGCAAATAATGCCTTGACTTTAATCATTCCTAAAAATACAGCTGCTGGTGATTATACCGCAACCGCTAAGTTTGAAGGAGATGGCTATACACTTATTGTAAATGTCCCGGTCAAGATTAAGTCTATCACTTTGGCTAAATTGGCTAGAGTGTCGGAAATGTGGTCTTCAGATCAAACTCGTACAGGCTTTACTCCGACAAAAGATTCTGAGACAGCGGCTACTGCTATTACTTCCGAATTTAAGCTTGCTACTATATTCTCCAACTTTGATGCTGTTAAGGCTGCTGTTTTGGCTAAGGGTGGTACTTTCGTTATTACTACTAACATTACAGAAAATAGTATTGCTGGTGTTAGCTATGATGAAGCCGGGGCTAAGTTTACGTTTAACAAAGACCGCTATACTGGTGAAATGACTGTTGGCCGTGAAACTGTACCTGCTGTAGTTAAGTTTACTATTAAAGCTAGCTATAATGGTAAAGTAGAGGATACGGTTGAAGGTATTGTTGAAGTGAAAGATATTAGTGGAACTTGGGTTGCTCCAACTGCAACGACTCTTTCTTTATCTGATAAGTCAGTAGAATATAATGTTTCAACAGGCTTTGCTTGGAATGATTTGGCAGGTAAGACTATGTGGAAGGATGGTGCCGTGGTAGCAGGAACAGGAAGCAATGGATTTGCAACTTCAGTTACTAATCCTCTTGATATCTATGGTCTGGTAGCTCCTACTTTTAAATTCAAAGAAGCAGCTGCGTCAACTTATCTGTCTCTTGATGCTTCTACAGGAAAGGTAGCCTTTACGGCGGAAGGTAAATCTCACCATTTCTACGAAGCTGTAACTTATACTGTAGAAGTAAAAGCTGCATCTAAATGGGGTACAATTAAGAATTATGAAGGAAAGAATACAATTACTGTAACCATTCCGGCAGAATAAGAAGACAAATTGGAGAGTCGCTTCAAACTTCCTGATACTTCATATAAGTAAAGGACTGTATTGCAGTTGAAGCTACTCCAAATTCAGAATAATAAAACCTTTCTTCACCTTGTGTGAAGAATAAACCGAGAAGCAACAGATTGAAGGATTTTGCTTGTGAAAGTGAATCCTTCTATATCTGTACTTCTTAAGAGAAAGGGATGCCTCCCTTATTTCCCACAGGCATCCCTTTTTTGTCTCAGGTATCTTCTTTATTGCGCTAGAAACAATTTGCTAGTCCCTTATTTCCCTATAGATAAGGAGATATCTTGAGAAAACAAAAGCCCGGGCTTGTGAAAGTCCGAGCTTTTATTTACTTGAAATCTATCAATCTTTGTAATTCATAAATTTGGAACTATGATACCATTTGTTGCTGAAATATTAGAAGCATTAAAAGTATTTCTTAGTTATCGCCAATTGAAACGTGGCAATAATGAAAAAACGACAGTCATTAATGTACAACCTCCCAAAGTCGATGTTATACCTCAAATACATATTGAACTCCCATCAAGTGATTACGAAATAATCAATAGAAAGAACCAAAATGAAAACGAAACTGATAAAGGAAACGAGCCATATCAACCATTGGATGATGAGTTTTACGTGAATTTTGGTGTTGACGCTGAAATGAGCAAAAGAGGTAATGATATATTCACGATTAAAGAAAAATAGGCTATGTCAGAGCAAGATAAGAAATATACTATTATATCCCCGCAGAGTGAGAATGATCCCAACTATTTGATAGATGAGAATTTCAATAGAGAGGTGATTTTACATTTTGTGAAAAATAAAATACAAATATTAAATCCTCCTTTAATACTTTGTGTACAAGGTAAAGCCGGAGAAGGGAAAAGTTCGCATATTATTCAAATTTGTAGAAATTTGAAGATATGGATATTTTTGATACATGGATCAGCATTGTGCGGTAACTTGGAAGGTGAGCCAGTCAACATAATAAACGATTTATATATTACGGCAAGTGAATACTCCAAACGATATAATGTGATTATACTGGTTGATGATATTGATACAAGCGTTGCTTCTACCAGTGAGGATAGAAAATATACTGTAAATTCTCAATTAATTAATGGCGTTTTTATGAATATTGCAAATAACCCATACAATATAGGGGATATGCAAACAAAAAGAATACCGATCATTTTTACGGGGAATAATTTAATGAATTTATATGCTCCATTAAGACGGACTGGAAGAATACGATTATATTCTTGGTCACCTGATAATGGACAAAAAGCGAGAATAATAGAGAACTTATTTAAGAATATTATCGGTGAAAATGAGAGAAGAGAATTTAATGGATTGATTCAACCGTATATGAATCAGCCTATTTCATTCTTTGTGGATTTGAAAAATAATTTGTTTGATGATGTTATTATGGATGAAATATTGTCACAAAATAGAGTGGATTTTCAAAGACTTGAACATACTGTGCATGTAGCACTCGGTCAACACGGTTGGTTGTCAAAAATAGAGACTAATATTCAGGCATTGGCAAAAAATACAATACAGGATTTTAACAAGTGAGAGTATGATAGAACTGAAACCACCTACAATTGAAGTTATGATAAGAATTCGGGTTCTACATAAAGTTGTTGAAGAACTCGTGAAAGCTTTCTATCCCACTGCAAATTTGGAAATTATTAAAAAAGGGATTTTGGAAAGGCAGTATTTAAAAAGACTTTATATCTTTTTCCTCAATAAAAATAGGAATAAAGTTGGAGAGGTGATTCTTACCATTGATTGGGATAAACATTATGTTGCAGCCAATACATTAAATAATGGGACTTTTAATATTGATACCACTAAGTCTTTTAATGAACAATTATCAGAGTTGTTCCCCAAAATTATAAAATATGCGCAGACGATAAAACAACATCTAAATGTAGATGACTGTGAAATGTGGTTTAGTTGGAGAGACGAGGTTTACAACAATGAGGAAATGCTAAAAGAAGCATATCAATATTGTGGACTTAGTCAAGACAGGAAAAGTGAAGAACCTAAATGGGAAACGTTAAAAACAAACCAAATGGAAGTCGAATTTATGCCTGAGAAGTTGAATGAGTTAGGATTAAAAATAACCCATTTCAAATAAATATCTACTTAGGGGATCTCCATACTATTAGGTAAATAGGCACTGTCCACAATTTTGTGTAAATAGCTTCAGGATATATCTCGAATATCTATCTCCAGAAAAAGAGTTTCCTCTCTTATTTTCCACAAGTATCCCTTGTGTCATTTGACTGCTACGGCTGTAATTGCTGAAAGTTCTCATCATACAGTCCAATAAGTAAACTTTGTCCTTTATTATCCACTTTTAACCCACCATACATGGCATTCTGATAAAGAGTATCCTGTCCCTCTTCAAAGAAGAAGGATTCGGCACCGAGAAATATCCGCCTGTTTTGTATCTTGTATTTGATAGCTATCTCGTTATCATTCAAAGGTGTCAGAGTATTCTGCAATCGTATAAGTTGACCTACCTGATTACTGTCCGTTTGGAGTATAGCATAACCGCGTGTGGCAGTCTGTTCATCTATAAAGTCTGATGAAGATGAGTTCATTTCGTAGTTGAGTCTCATGTAGTCCCCTTGCATGAGAGAACGAGGGTCAACGGGAGCTAAGTGTAATAACACTAATTGTCCATCCTTCAAAGTCTGTTCTTTCTTGAAAACTGACCAGTTGAAGTATCCCAGTAATAATAGAAGATTTGCAATAATCAATATCCGGCTATATTTTTTCATGTCTTATTCTTTTTTGAGTGAAGAAATACCAGGCTACAATGAATGCGATTCCAATAATGAATAACGTGATAGACTTAATGAGTAAGCTTATATTCAAATCATAGTAGTATTTGGAAACAGCATAGATAAAGAGAAGGAGTGAGGCTGCACACTCTGCTTTATAGCCATAATGGAAATATATCAGAATCAACAATAAGCTACCGGATAAATAAGGGGCAAATACAGTGGGCAGACAGATAACGATACAAAGAATATAGATGCCGGCCTGATGTAACGGGTTATCCACTTGCATGACTTTCATAATCCGTTGAACCATGATAAGAAGTCCTATCCATATAAATACAGACAGAATGCACGATATAATCCAATAATTCATATCCTGTGTCAGATAATTAATTGACAACCCACTCATTAAAACAAGACAAGAGATGAACAGCCCGTAGTGGAATGGCATATATTTGGAAAAATTATTTCCTAGCCGGGCAAGCAGTTTTACTTCGAAAAGATTGGTGAACAGGAATACTGCCATCACAGGAACTACTGCAATTTGCAGAGGATAGGAAGAAGAAAATATATGAGTTATTTCTCCAAATAAGGATATGATAAACGCAATCACTGAAAGAAAGGGTAGGATGAAACCTTTCGACAGGCAGAAGGTGAGCATACTGATTCCTATAAGTGCAATGAAAAGTATGTTCATATTATAATTAAGTCCAAAGCCAACCAATACGCATCCTGCAATATATAAAGTGATATTCATAGCATCCAGGAAAGACCGGATGACAAGACGGCTGATTGTTAATGTAGTAATAATCAATAAACTCCCGACTAACAGGCATGAGATTTCGGAGCTTAGGATTCGGGCAAGTGCAAGAAATCCGAGAAAGAAGATAGCAGTCAGTATTCCACCGATGATGGATACCACTTGAATTGTAAGATTATGCTTCTGTGCCATACCACTTCTTTTTTAGTTGAAGAATAATGTAGATAAGTAAGGTTGTTCCGGTGATAACCATAATTCCTGAAAAGAAGAATAGATTGACATCTCTCAAATCGCTATGGCATATGAATGCAGTCAATAGAATCATCAATGTCGCAAAAGGAATAACAGCTAGGTAGAACAGATTCTTTTCTTTCCATCCAAACCATAGTCCCGCAGAGAATATAAGAATAGTGCTTATGAGTGAAACGGTTATAGTTTTTTCTTCGCAGATGGTTGCTATTGCAAGCGAGCTGGCATCTGATATTGCCAGCATCATAAGATAACTGGTGTGCACAATGGTAGCTAATGAAAGTAGACTAACGAACCAGCGATTCTGCTTATTCAGGCTGCCTTTTATACTCATCCATTCTGTGACGACAGTTGCCAAAGCGCATATCCAAGTTACTGCATTGGCAAGCAGAATCATTTCCCATGAGCCGCGACTGGCTATTTGTATATTATACAGCCATATCGTCGTACAAAGTAATCCGATGAAAGTCAGCCATAACGGAGCAAAACGGGCGGCAACCGCCCAAAGGATAGTAAAAAGTGTCCAACCCAGGAAAAGGTCGTAGGCATCAGCCCCTGTCTGATAAATTTGTCCGAAGACGGCAAAGAGCGTACCTATCAGGAAAGTCGCTCCTGTAAGAAGAATCTGTTTGACGAGCCTGCTCCATCGGGTGAATACGGTAAGCAAGACAGAAGATACTAATAATACTTCTACAATTCCCAGTTTTGCAAATTTGGGAAGGTCGTTCCAGTTGTAGGCAAAGAAAAAGATGATACCTGATACAGTAAAACCAATACCCACTGCCAATAAGAAAATGGATAGAAACCGGTTCCATTCCTTTTTGTTTGCGTACAGGGCTTGTCGTGACAAGGGTGAAGAGTCAGCTTTTTCCATATGTTTCAACTTTTAGATGATTACAAACATAAGAAAATAAAATGATAATCACCCTTGTCATTCCACTTAAAATACTTCCCGTATATGCTTATAATTTGAATTGATAGTATCAATCACCTCTTGTGAACGTCCGTTGATTAACAACTTATACATGGATTGGGCAAAACCGACCATCTGTCCCAGTTCAATTTTAGGCGGCATGGCAAGCGCATTCGGGTCGGTCATGATATTCACGAGTACAGGGCCATCCAGTTCGAAAGCATTGAATAGAGTCGTTAATACTTCTTCCGGGTTATTGACATTGAATCCTGTCATTCCCATCGCTTCGGCTACTTGGGCAAAATCGGGATTCAGCATATTTGTTTGCCAGTCCGGTAGTCCGTCCACTTCCATTTCCAGTTTCACCATTCCCAGTGAACGGTTATTGAATACGATAATCTTAATCGGCAACTTATATTGAACAACCGTCTCCAAATCTCCTAAAGTCATCGACAGTCCGCCGTCTCCACAAAGCGCAACTACCTGACGGTCGGGGCAAGCCAAAGCCGCGCCAATAGCTTGCGGTAACGCATTAGCCATAGAACCGTGATTGAAAGAACCCAGCATATGGCGCATCCCTGTTGCTTGCAGATAACGTGCTCCCCATACACAAGTCATCCCCGTATCTACTGTGAATACAGCATCATCCGAAGCCAGCTTGTCAATCTCGGACATTACATATTCGGGATGAATCTTATTCACCTCCCCTTTATTTTCCGTATAGGCAGCGAGGTCTTTCTTCACTCCCTCATACCTTTTGAGCTGCTTCACCAGGAATGTATCATCCGTTTTCGGATTCAGCATACGGAGTAAAGCCTGAATACTCAGTTTTACATCTCCGCAAAGTCCGATATCCACTTTGGCACGCCGACCCAAACGTTCGGGCTTTATATCAATCTGAGCTATCTTAATGTCATCCGGCAAGAAAGCAGAATAAGGAAAATCTGTTCCGAGCATAAGAAGCACTTCCGCTTCATGCATGCTGTAATATCCCGAAGGCATTCCCAAAAGTCCGGTCATACCCACTTCATACGGATTCTCATATTGTACTTCCATCTTCCCCTTGAAAGTATAAACCACCGGAGCATTCAGTTTCTCGGAAAGTGCAATTACTTCCTCGTGAGCTCCCCGGCAACCGATACCGCAGAAAAGAGTGATACGTTTATACTTGTTTAATAAATCAGCCAGTTGTGCCAAATCCTCTTCCGCCGGACAAACTTCCGGCACGACAGGATAGTTACGGACCGATGAATCGACAGAAACAGCAGAAGCCTTTGCCAAATCACCCGGCAACCCGATAACCGATACCCCTTTGCGGGTGATAGCCGTCTGAATAGCCGATTGAAGCATGCGGGGAAATTGCGTTGGCGTGGTAGCCACCTCATTATAATAACTACAATCATTGAATAGTTTAATGGTATTTGTCTCCTGAAAATATTCAGTGCCGAACTCCCCGGTGGGAATAGTGGAAGCAATGGTAATAACCGGAGCGCCCGAACGGTGAGCGTCATACAAACCATTGATAAGATGAACATGCCCCGGGCCGCTACTTCCGGCGCAGCATCCCGGACGACCGGTCAGTTGTGCTTCCGCTGCCGCAGCATACGCCCCAGTTTCTTCGTGGCGGACATGTATCCATTTAATTTTATCGTTCTTTCTGACAGCTTCGTTTACTTCATTCAGACTGTCGCCCGTCACTGCATAAATGCGTTCTACACCGGATTGTACCAGGGTATCTATGAGCTGTTCTGCTACTTTTCTTGCCATATCTGTAATTGATTTAGGATTGATTTTTAAGTAATAACAGCTATCTGCAAAGAAAAGTTCTGATTTAACATATGCTAATAACGGCTTTGTGTCGGAACACATCGCAGTTTTTGTGTTAAAAAGAATTTTGTAACAACTTTTTAGCAAAATAGAATAAACAAACGCAGTATCCATTTGTTATCTTTATAGGCGAAATCTTAACCTAATGTTTTAAACCTCTTAATAACTGTAGAAAATGAATAGAAGTGAAATCGGCGTGAATGCCGGTAAAGTTTGGCAACTGCTTAGCAATAATGAGAAGTGGGGCTACGGACTTTTGAAAAGAAAATCCGGGCTGAAGGACAAAGAGTTGGGCGCCGCTTTAGGATGGTTGTCAAGAGAGAATAAGATAGAGTTCGACCAGTGTGACGAAGAACTTTACGTGTATCTCTGTGTGAATGTTTACATTGGCTAAAGGAGTTTAGTACCTGAACAAGAACAAAAGAATCCCCGAAGTAACGACAGGATAGTCAACGCTTCGGGGATTTTAGTTTTTATTCTTTTTCTTTTTTATGGATGTTCATTTCAATGAGAAAAGCGCTTAAAAGACCTATGCCACCAAGCCTCCTGTCCTTTTTATACAAATGATTTTAATTATGAAGAGGAAGCATACCAACAACTGTGCCGAAATACCAAGACCATAAATAACGAATTTAGTGCTTACCCCAACTAGTATTTAAAAAGTAGGGATATCTGCGAAAAAAGCTTTATTGTCATCAACTACCGGCACGGAACCAAAGATTACCGTACCATATTCTCCAAACAAATAGATAGCGAAAATGACCTTTACACTGCTAAAGGAATCACAAAACCAAACGGAAATAGTATTTAGTGCAAGTAACAAAAAGCAAGCCTGTCGTATAGCAGGCTTGCTTTATTTATAATATAATCCTTTCTTCTATTATATATTTTATTTATCAGGTTCTCAACTTATTTAAGAATCAAATTTCAAATTCCGTAACAAACATAGAGTTATCAGAAGCATATCCGGCAGAGAATGAAATAGGAACACCATAAACTTCTTTGCTATACACCCCTCCATTAATTATAAACTTTTGAAATTCGTCAAAGCCTTTCACTGTCTGGGTTGCCGCTTGGCCGTCACCTCCTATAATGCAAATGGATATTTCAGCTTGTTTGAGAATCTCTTCTGTCTTAGCATCAATCGAAAGCGAACCACTGACTATCTTCGCATTAAAAGCAGCTCTGATTGCTACGGATAAAACACTATAAGTTTCGTTAGACTCCACAAGTATGATGCCCTTTCGTCCATAGTTGACAGAATTTACATAGACGGGATTCTTTTCTAGATACTTTTGTCTCGTGTTCTCATCAGAAAATATATTTCCATCATCTGGTATATCCATGGCTACATTGAAATATATTTGGCTAAAATCAACAAATAAAGCAGACTGACGATGTATTTTATTACTATTTACTTCCGTGTTGATAGAAAAAATCTGCCCGATATTAACATTAGCTGCGAAAGCAAGCTTAACTTCTCTATAAAAAGAAAACTCCTTCATTTTATATGAGAAGACTTGAGATTGCTTACCACTAAAATCTCTATCACCAATTGCATCAATAATTGCATTGGTAAATGCTGATTTTTTAGGAGCTACCTCCTTCGATTTTATAGGTAAAGAGAATGATATTGTAATATTCTTTTTTAAATCGTTTGGAAAACCAACAGGAGCATATACCCCCTTATTAATAGATTCGGCAGTTAATACAGATCCTAAATATATATAGTTTGGTTGGATTGTAGATATCTCATAGAATGTCTGAACATTGCCCCTGGTCAGTAGTTGCGAGTCAGTCAAATCGACTTCTTTACCATCCCTTATTTCATATATCCCATCCCACATGAAATCTTTAAATGAGTCACTCATTCCAGAGGTATTAGGATTCACTTGGCTGGCTGGTGCCGTTTCAATTATATCCTCGTTATTACAGGATACAAATAGCAACATGAAAGTAGCAAATACATACGTAATTTTTTTCATAATTGTATTATAGTTTTAATAGATTTTTATGAAGAAAGGACTATCAAGTAAATTATAACTGCAATCTTTTTGTATACCTTCCCAGCGGTAATAAGATTGTCCCATACCTCCGGGCTCCGGACTATCCATGATGTATGAATGTATTTCGTTACCTATAAATAAATTTGTATCGAACTTAATATTACGAACAAGAGAGCGCTCTTTCGTATTTTTAAACTCTGAACTTATCATTGGCCACTTCTTTTGTTCTGTATAATATCGTACTTCGTTCACCGTTTTTTCTATCTCAAAAACTATATCCATATAAGGCCGGCCGGTCTTTGTTTTCTCCCGGTCCTCATAAAATCTTAAATAGACAGGGCTGTGTCTAGAATAACCGGTATATTCTGCGTGGTTATTGGTAATATCTTTATTATCTATGTATACAAATAATGGCTGCAGGACAAGAGTGTTTTTAAACTCAGTTTCCACTAATGCATGGGAGTTTGCATATGAAAAAGAACATGCAATAGGAACACCGTAGCTATGCTCAGTAAAGGTTGAGTTATAGATAAGATTCAAAAACTGCCCATAACCTTTTATCGTCTGGACTGCATAGTCGCTATCTGCTCCTATTATCAGAACCTTAAAGTCTGTAGTATCAAAAAATAGTTGCTCTTTCTCATTCAGTGTGGTTGTCTTATGGTAGAAAATACGATCAATCTCTTTTTTCATACAAGTTTCAGCAAATTCATATGTCTCTTCCGTTTCAAATACTATAATTCCTAGTCTCCCATAAGTTACAGAACTGACATATACCGGTTCAAATTCGGTTTTTCCTTTTACAGGTTCATTGCTTAAAGGGGCAATATCCATATTGACAACGAAGCTAGATTGGAAAAACTTCACGTACATCCCTGTCGATTTCACTATTTTATGCTCTTCAGAAGTAGACGTTTCTTTTCTTGATGAAAATAATTTCCTTGTATTTATATTTGTTCCGAATGCCGACTTAATTTCATCATAAAACGAAAAGCGCTTGGATTGGAACATAAACTTCTGGTTCTGGGAAAAATTGCCGTCAACTACCATATCTTTAACATAATCATCTAACTTAGAATACGTCGGTGAATTTATCGTCTGACTCGTATGCTTTGGGGTATTGTGAGTCAGCGTCATTGATACAGTAATCGGATTTCTGTTATTCACAAACACAGGTACATATTTCTGGTCTATAATACTATTCCCTTCCAGTATGGCACCAGGATATATATAATTCTTTCCATATAACAGAGTAGTCTCCGTACTTTTAACGATATATTGCTTTGAGAAGAAGGCATCGTCTTCTAATGACAATGCCCTTGTTTGGCTTTGCAATCTGGCATTATAAGATTTCAACCAGCTATTGTATATCGTATCTCCCGGATAGGTATACATAGAATCGACATTTATCTTGTAATTAGCTCTTTTCAGCTGATAACAGGCACTACTATCCAAGAATGGATCGGACTCACTACATGAGCTTATTATTAGAATTGCTAATAATAAGACAGGCATCACAATGTGTTTTTTCATAAGTTGTAAATTTAAAAAATTTAGTTTGTAAACTTGTTAACAAAGACAGAATTATCTTTTAGCCAGGCTGCTGTAAAGAAAATGGGCACCCCAAAATCATGTGGGCTGATATCAGAGTTTATATAATCCAATAAGTACTCCAAAGGGTTATCCGGTGTTATGTTTTCATTGGCAAGGGGATCCAAAATTAGTCCTCTGATTATTGAACTAGCCATGATTGATTTGCTTTTTTCCGATATATCGCCCTTCTTGGTAGTAGATTTATTTAATATCTCATTCAACGCGACCTTTACATCTTGATAATCAAGGTCCGATTCAACAATTAGAATTGCCCGTCGTCCAAATTCAATAGAGCCAACATAAATAAGTTCGCTTAATTGCTCTTGGACTATCGGCGAGTTGCTTAGTTCCCCCTCAGGCATATCCATAGCAATAGAAAAATAACTCTGGCTAATATCTAATACTGCCACTGTTTTATGAGTTAGATTAGGAGATGTTATTCTGAATAATTCGGATAAATTAATTTCCTCACCGAAAGATAAAACTAGTTGTTCATAAGAATCTATCTGCTTCAATGTAAATGAAAACTGATAGTTAGGTTTCAACACATTATTATCTTGTAGCTTTTTCTGAATAGCCTTAAGCATATTATCGTATGAAGGTGTAATCGTTTCGGATTTTAAAGGCAAACTATAGCTGATTGTAATGGGATTCATTGGCACATTAAAAAGTTGATGTACATCGTTGACATCATTCGCTTTCATAATACCACCAATGAATACTTCATAAGGATTTTTGACCGCAAACTTGGTTGACGTATACTGATTATTTTGAGCAAAACTGCTAACATGGAGAATAGAGAAGAATATGATATATATTATTGCTGCTTTCATGTTTTCTATATTAAAGTTTAACTTCCGGGATTAATTCAAATGTGTACTGTACTTTTAGCCACGCCACCTGATTATTTAGAATGTTACTGCTTCCACCCAAATACGTAACTAATTCGGAATATGATAATAATGAGAAATTCTGTCCTATCACCGACAATGAGCCATGAATATTGCTATCCTTTACCCAGAAGAAACCTGTATTAAGGATAAGTGTGGCTTCTCCGTCCCTACTTCCACAATAGTCCCATGTTCCAGTAACGCTGTTGTACAAATACAAATCACCCTTATTCCATTCGGCTTTATAGCCCTGAATTAAACCACCTCGCTTTATGATTGATACAGAATCATTTCTGAATATAATTTTTTCAGGTTGAAATATTGCTACACGATCCCCAAAATACTGACTGGACTTATCAATATCTACCACTCCAGGTTCCTGCCCAGCTGGTTTATACTGTAATTCCACAATATTCATGGATTTCGGGTAATAACTCAAACCGTCTATTGATGGCTGCTCAATGCTCTTGCGGTTATCATCAGAGCAAGATGTAGCTACAATTGCCACAAACAATATTAATAATAAAGGATTTAAATGCCGCAATATTGCTTTATCTCGCCCAATAATCTGCCGACATTGCCTACTTAGGTTTACAGAAGAAAATCTAGATGTCCTTTTAGATATGCTATCTAATGTTACTAATAGGGATGATAGTGCTTTTCTTTTTATCATTGCTAATATTTTTATAATAAGTATATTATATATAATATTTATCCTGACTAAATATGTTTTGCTTACAGGGGTTACTTAATAAACGTATCAAAAACAGGAATGTTCTCATACATACCCAATATTACTCCAAAAAACTGATATTTAATACTTCCGTTATATATTTCCTTCCCTGCGATAAATCTCTTTGCACAAGTTAAATACTAAAATATTGCATAATAGGTGTTGAAGATGACGATAAGCAATGTGAAAATCAGATTGCACCGTACCCGCAAGAAAATATATGTATTAATGAATGGTAAATAATAGAAGAGGAGATGGAAATGGAGAAGAATATAGAAGATAATATGAGAAGATACCCGGTCGGAAGCTCCTTTGTTGAAGTTTTATATCTATATAGCTTTGTTAGTCTTAATTTTGCTAGGGGTAGATTATTGGTTGCGTAAGAAGTATATCTGGAAATAAATCTGTTACTTTGCAATTCAATTTAAAATGCAAGGAAACAATGAGAAGTTTTGCCTCTGATAATAATTCCGGTGTGCATCCGTTGGTGATGGAAGCGTTGAACCGGGCGAATATAGACCATGCATTAGGCTATGGCGATGATAAATGGACGGAAGAAGCGGTAGCTAAGATAAAGGAAGCCTTTACGCCGGACTGTGTACCCTTATTTGTGTTCAACGGTACAGGCAGCAATGTAGTGGCATTACAATTAATGACACGTCCGTATCATTCCATCTTTTGTGCGGAAACCGCTCATATCTATGTAGATGAATGTGGTTCTCCCGTAAAAATGACCGGTTGTCAGATTCGCCCGATTGCTACCCCGGACGGCAAACTCACCCCGGAACTGATGCAACCTTACCTTCATGGCTTTGGCGACCAGCATCATTCACAGCCCAAGGCTCTTTATATTTCCCAATGTACCGAACTTGGCACGATTTATACTCCCGAAGAATTGAAACGTCTGACCGACTTTGCTCATCTGAACGGTATGTATGTCCATATGGACGGGGCGAGAATCGCCAACGCCTGTGCCGCCCTCAATCTTTCTCTCAAAGAACTGACTGTAGATTGCGGAGTGGATATCCTGAGTTTCGGTGGTACAAAGAACGGATTAATGATGGGAGAGTGCGTTATCGTATTCAATAAAGACTTGCAATCGGAAGCACGGTTCATCCGTAAGCAGTCCGCCCAGTTGGCTTCGAAGATGCGTTACCTTTCCTGCCAGTTCACGGCTTATCTGACAGATGACCTTTGGCTGAGAAACGCGAAGCATGCCAATGCAATGGCAGCCAAACTCTACAATGAATTGAAAAAACTTCCGGAAGTAACCTTTACTCAAAAGGCGGAGAGCAACCAATTATTCCTGACTATGCCCCGCCCGGAAATCGACCGGATGCTGGAATCTTACTTCTTTTATTTCTGGAACGAAGATAATAATGAAATCCGTCTGGTAACTTCTTTTGATACCACAGAAGAAGATGTTGACGAGTTTATGCGACTTTTGAAACGTTAAAAAGGAAAAATGGAGCAACAAAAGCTCCTGAAACTCTGTTGTAATAAGAAGTTTGAAACTAACTTTGTCCCGAAAGTTTTCTACTTCTTATTACAATGAATACTAGACAGAACTGGCTGATATTATTCGCGCTATTGTTACTGACACGAACATCACTTGGCGCGCAGATGCATTCTACCGAAATTGAACTGCCCGGAGACTCTATATCAGTAATTACTGAAGATACTGTTGCGGTAAAGCGCAGCTTCTTCAAGAAGTTTCTCGATTACTTCAATGATGCCAATAAGGAGAAAAAGAATAAAAAGTTTGATTTCAGTGTGATAGGTGGCCCTCATTATTCCAGTGATACAAAGTTCGGACTTGGACTGGTGGCAGCGGGTTTATACCGTACCGATTATAAGGATACGATTCTTCCCCCTTCCAACATATCCCTCTATGGAGATGTCTCTACGGTCGGCTTCTATTTATTGGGAGTCCGTGGAAATCATCTGTTTCCACAAGATAAATACCGCTTGAACTATAACCTTTATTTTTATTCTTTCCCCAGCCTTTATTGGGGCAGGGGCTATGATAATGGAGCAAACTCCGATAACGAAAGCGATTATAAACGTTTTCAGGCACAAGTGAAGGTCGATTTCATGTTCCGTATGGCGAAGAATTTCTATATCGGCCCGATGGCTGTATTCGACTACATCGACGGACGGGACTTTGAAAAACCGGAACTATGGGAAGGAATGGCGGCGCGGACTACCAATACGAGTCTCGGACTTTCCCTTCTCTACGACTCACGCGACTTCCTGACAAATGCTTACCGGGGATATTATCTGCGACTGGATCAACGGTTCAGCCCTGCTTTCCTCGGCAATAAATATGCGTTCAGCAGCACCGAATTGACTACCAGTTACTATCACACCGTGTGGAAAGGCGGAGTGCTGGCAGGACAATTCCACACACTATTGACCTACGGAGATACCCCCTGGGGACTGATGGCAACCTTGGGAAACTCTTATTCGATGCGTGGATACTACGAAGGCCGTTATCGTGACAAGTGTGCGATGGATGCACAAATAGAACTCCGGCAACACGTTTGGAAGCGGAATGGAGTAGCTGTATGGGCAGGAGCGGGAACAATCTTTCCGAAATTTTCCGAATTTACCCCGAAGCATATTCTGCCCAATTACGGTTTTGGTTACCGCTGGGAGTTTAAAAAGAGAGTAAATGTACGTTTGGACTTGGGGTTTGGTAAACACCAGACCGGATTTATCTTTAATATCAATGAAGCTTTTTAAGAATATAAAAAAATGGCTGGAAAATCAGGAACACTTGTTTTATCTGTTCCTGTTTATCCTGATAGTGCCTAACATCGTCCTCTGTTTTACGGAGCCGCTACCGGTGATGGCAAAAGTTGCTAATGTATTGTTGCCTTTCGGCTGCTATTACCTGTTGATGACTCTGTCGAGAAACTGTGGCAAGATGCTATGGATTTTATTCTTGTTCCTCTTTTTCGGGGCTTTCCAAATCGTACTGCTTTATTTGTTCGGACAGTCCATCATCGCTGTTGATATGTTCCTGAATCTGGTGACTACCAATTCGAGTGAGGCACTCGAACTACTCGATAACCTGACTCCCGCCATTATTGCCGTAATCATACTTTATGTCCCTGCATTGATTTTGGGAACGATTTCAATAATCCGCAAGCGTAAACTATCGGTAGAGTTCATCCGCAGAGAACGGAAAAGGGCTTTCATAGTCTTTGGAATCTCCCTTCTCAGCCTTGCCGGAGCGTATGTACAAGACTCGGGATATGAGCTGAAGTCGGATTTATATCCACTGAATGTCTGTTATAATGTAGGTCTTGCCTTCCAACGGACAGTCTTGACACAGAATTATCATCAAACCTCGAAAGACTTTACCTTCCATGCCAAGGCCACCCATCCGAAAGAGGAACGGGAAGTGTATGTGATGGTAATAGGCGAAACGTCCCGTGCCTTGAACTGGCAGTTGTACGGCTATGAACGCGAGACGAATCCACTATTGTCTCAGCAGACAGGATTGATTGCTTTCCCGAAGGTACTGACGGAATCGAATACGACACACAAAAGCGTACCTATGCTGATGTCGGACGTCAACGCTTGCAACTACGACTCTATTTATCACCAAAAGGGAATCATCACCGCCTTTAAAGAAGCCGGTTTCAAGACCGCCTTTTTCTCTAATCAGCGTTACAACCATTCATTTATCGACTTCTTCGGAAGGGAAGCCGACACCTCTGATTTTATAAAAGAAGACTCTCTTGATTCAAACTATAATCCGTCCGATGACGAACTTTTGAAACTAGTGGAACAAGAACTGGCGAAAGGTGAAATGAAACAATTTATCGTACTTCATACCTACGGTTCCCACTTTAATTATCGTGAGCGCTATCCGTTGGAAAACACTTTCTTCACACCGGATTATCCGGTCGACGCGGAACGGAAATACCGTGATAATCTGGTGAACGCTTATGATAATTCTATCCGTTACACGGATGGTTTCCTGTCAAGAATCATCCGTATGTTGGAAAAGCAACAGGTAGATGCCGCTATGATTTATACCTCTGACCATGGAGAGGATATTTTCGACGATTCCCGTCATCTGTTCCTTCATGCTTCGCCCGTGCCTTCTTATTATCAGCTTCATGTGCCGTTTCTTATCTGGATGTCCGACAGTTACCGGGAAACTCATCCCGAACATTGGCAGGCGGCAATGGATAATAAAGAGAAAGATGTTTCTTCCAGCAGTTCCTTCTTCCCGACCATACTGGATTTGGGCGGGATAGAAACTCCTTATAGGGATGATTCACAATCCGTAGTCACTTCACTTTATCAAATGAAGCCGAGAACATATTTGAATGACCATAACGAACCCCGTCCGTTGGATGATTTGGGCATGAAGAAACAGGATTTTCAAATGTTGGAGCAGAAAGAGATTAAGTATAAAGAGAAGTATTAAGTAGTATGCCATGCGACGGAAACTTGCCGGAAGCTGCGGTTAAATACCTAATACTTAATACTTGCTAAAATTTGCATCCAAAAGCAGGATTGGCGTGTTATTTGCCGTATGATGTATGAACGATTAAATTCATAAAACATGGCCTATATAGATTATTACAAG
>OGJZ01001669.1_pt1 | contig 19097 bp, 14 predicted proteins | sample 1572321 | NCBI WGS metagenome assembly OGJZ01 (sample SAMEA2582086, study PRJEB24529) | metagenome | biome: Human gut stool | place: China | collected 2011 | reverse complement strand
GAGGACGTTTAGACGCAAGAAGGACGCTGAAGAGCTTAGTTGCGGATTTGAGGGTCTACAGAAACGAAATTAGTATTCGATGTCACGTAGGCCGTCTGCCCGTACTTAAACACCACCTGGTCTGCTTCAAGGGTAAATTTCCTTGCATTAACAGCTTCCATGGCTTCTGCATGATGAATACTGTCTATTTTCTCTTGAAGAGCTTTCTTTTCTTCTTTGGTCAACTCAACTTCTTGAGCCTGAATATGTCCGACCATCAAGGCCAGAGCGCATATCAGAATTGATACCATTTTTTTCATACATCTATGTCTTTAATTGATTACATACTATAAACAACAGATTCAGCGTTTTGCTGCATAATTCCTGTTAAAAAAAGTATAATGTATTTCCTCGTTTTCAAATAAAATTGTTATCTTTAGAATATATAAAGAAAAAATCTATTCATTACCTTAAAAAAACCGTACCATGACACACATCAGCGAAATAACCTTATTGATTGCCGTCATTGCACTGGCCCTCTGGCCGGTCGTATTGTTTGCCTTGCGTTTCTTGCGCGAGCGTCAGAAACGGTTAGAATACATTGAAAGAATGACAAAAGACGAACAGGACGAAGTCACGACGAAAGACCTCGTCATCAGCGTACTGAAGAAAATAGGCTGCCAGCCTAAGGTGAATGAAGAAAATCACATCACCTTTAAATATCAGGGCGACGATTTCTATATTGCGGCAGAAGAAGAGAACCGATTTATCATGATCTGGAATCCGTGGTGGGGCTCCATCAATGCCGATAACGAAGCGCTTCCCTATCTGAAAGAGATTATCAATTTAGCCAATGTAAACTCACTGGTCACTACCGTCTATATGGTGGACGAGGATGAGAAGACCATCGGACTACACTCCCGTTGCCACACTTTTTTCTCTCCCAGAGAAGGAGAACTGGAAGAACACATGAAAATGCTGCTGGACTATTTCTTTGACATGCACAATGTAATAAAGGATAACATGAACCAGTTAGGTCAGGCAGCTATCAACGAGGAAGAGAAAAAAGAACGCGTAAAAGTAAAAGGTTTCTCTGCCTATAAGGAAAACACCATGCCTATTGAGACGAAGAAGGAGGAAGAGAAGAAGGAGTAGGCTCTTCGTCATGCTTCCGCATACTAAACTCACAGCCGCAATACTGCTGGTTATAGAAATTATATTCCTTGATAATAGCTATACGGCGTTCACTCAAGCCACCCTTGCGCCAGTTCTGTTCCCACCAGGTTACATCGGGATAAGCAGCTACAGCCCAATGCCCTGCTTCATTAATCTGCTCCAGACTTTTCCAGCGAGAGGAAGCTAACGTGGTCGTGATGACTGAAAAACCGTGCTCATGTGCATAACGGGCCGTATCGGCCAGACGCATTTTGAAACATTTCAGGCAACGCCCTCCGCGCTCCGGTTCATTTTCAAGTCCGGCCACCGTGCAACGCCAGGATGCATGGTCATAATCTGCATCCACAATATCCAAGCCCAACGACTGGGCATAGCGGGTACACTCGTCCTTACGGATATTGTATTCCTCCAACGGGTAGATATTCGGATTACAATAATAAATAGTAGGACGTATGCCATGATTCAACAGGCATTCGATAATAGCCGATGAACACGGTGCGCAACAGGTGTGCAACAGGACTTTGTCGGCTCCACCGGGTACTTCCAATTCAAATTTCTTCTTTTTCATCCTTTCACTTACCTTTATTCACACGAATCAGACACTCCCTCCGCATAAGAAGCAAACAAGGGTTGCAACAGTTCCGGTATATCTATCCCCTGCTCGCGTATTCCCTTCAGGCAGTTATGCGCTTCTTTTGTCAGAGAGAAATACATTTGCCGCTTGTCTTTCTCGCCCAAAGCACGCACTAACAGATTCCGCTCCTCCACCGCACGAATCACCTTGGAGGCATGCGAGGGAGTCAGTCCCGTACGCTCTACAATCGTACTGGCTGCTACCCGCTCCTTGCCAATAGCACATAACACCATGGCTTCGTTCAGCGACACTCCATGCGACTGCATCAAACGGGATTCAAGTTCAGAGAGAGCCCGAAAGAGCTCTCTCATCACACAAATACATTTTATTTTTTCCATACTTAAATAAACAGATTTACATTGGCTTCCTCAGCACGGTCCATATAGGTCGCTACCCCACCGATGGTGACGTTGTCCAGCAGTTCCTCCTTTTTCACTCCCATCACATCCATCGACATCTGGCAAGCAATGAATTCTACTCCATTATCAATGGCCTGCTGACGAAGTGATTCCAATGAATCGATTCCCTTACGGTTCATGATGTAACGCATCATCTTCGTACCCACACCTCCCATATTCATCTTTGAAAGCTTGAGTTTCCGAGAGCTGGAAGGCAACATCATGCCGAACATTTTTCCAAAAATGTCTTTCTGCACCAAGGGTTTCCGTTCCTTCTTGATGGCATTCAGTCCCCAGAAGGTAAAGAAGATGGTCACTTTCTTACCCGTAGCCGCCGCACCGTTAGCCAGCACAAAGGTAGCCAAAGTTTTGTCAAGGTCATCACTGAAAAGGATGAAAGTTTTACCCTTCTCTCCCACGTCCTGACGGGAAGCCTCTATGGCACAAGGAGTCGCTTTCTCTACCACTACCTTATAGATTCCCCCTTCCGACTTAAAGGAAAGGAAGCGGTTTCCGGTAGTACGGCACCATGCCTCTGCGTCTCTCGGGAAGCCGGCATCCGTAGCATGAATTTCCATCTGCTCACCGGCTTTCAGTTCCTCCATCCCTTTTTTCAAACGTAAGATAGGACCAGGACACTGTATGCCACAGGCATCTACCACATGTACCTTTTTGCAGTCCGAATTTCCTTCTGCTGTCTCACACGAGCAGGCTACGGCACATGTTTCTTCCGGCTGGCAAACCGGAGTAACCGCTGCATTGTAGGTCTTGATACCACCTATCAGGTTACGCACATCCTTATAACCGTTTTCTTTCAGAATGTTAGAGGCCAGATAACCGCGCAAGCCGACTCCGCAGTACAAGAAGACTGGTTTGTCCGATGGAATTTCCTTCATCCGTGAACGCATCTCATCCAAAGGCACGTTCACCGCTCCAGAAATGTGCCCCAGTTCATATTCGTCTTTTGTCCGCACATCCACCAAGGTCACTTTAGTCAAATCGGCCTGCTGCAACTCTCTCCAATAAAGAGGAGTCATCTTGCCGTTCAAGATATTTCCAGCCACATACCCCGACACCGCTACCGGATCTTTAGCTGAAGAGAAAGGAGGTGCGTATGCATGTTCCAGTTGCATCAAATCATATACGGTTCCTTTCTGCTTGATGACCAATGCATATTCATCAATTCGCTTATCCACTCCATTGTATCCCACAATCTGTGCCCCATACAAACGACCGTCTTCAGGAGAGAAAGTAATTTTGATGTCCATCTGCAAAGAATCGGGATAGTAACCGGCATGCGAACCTGAGTGAATGGTTGCCGACAGATAAGGTATACCAAAAGCTTTCAGACGCTTGGCGGGAAGTCCCGTAGAAGCCACCGTCAAATCAAACACTTTCGCTATGGCTGTCCCGATAGAACCTTCATATTTCACCCGGTTGCCAAATGTCATGTTATCGGCTACGATACGTGCCTGACGGTTAGCCGGTCCAGCCAGGAAGTTCAACCACGGCTTACCGGTAATCGGATGCGGATATTCAATGGCATCACCTACGGCATACACCGACTCATCGGAAGTCTGCAGATATTCATTTACATAAATACCCTTCATTTCTCCTAACTTCAGTCCGGCTTCTACGGCCAGACGAGTTTCAGCCCGTACACCAATGGAAAGGATAACCAGCTGAGCTTCTGCCTGCAATCCCGACTGGAATTTAACTCTCAGTCCGGAATCGGCCTTTTCAAAGGCTTCCACTGCCTGTTGCAAATACAGTTTGACACCCTTCTGTTGCAGATGGCCATGCACCAGCGCTGCCATAGAGAAATCAATCGGTCCCATCACCTGATCTGCCATCTCTACTACAGCCACCTCAATACCAGCATGATGAAGGTTCTCGGCCATTTCCAACCCAATAAAACCACCTCCGACAATCACTGCTTTCTTTACCTCATGGCTCTGCATATAAGCCTTGATGCGGTCTGTATCTGCCACGTTTCTCAGGGTAAAGATTCCTTCATTATCAATTCCCGGCAAAGGAGGACGCACAGGCGATGCTCCCGGTGAAAGCAGCAATTTATCGTATGTTTCAGTATATTCTTTTCCGTCCGAAGTACGTACCTTTACTTCCTTACGGGCAGTATCAATTGCCATAACTTCCGAACGTACCCGCACATCGATGCGAAAACGAGTGGAGAATGCTTCCGGAGTCTGTACAAACAAGCGGTCGCGATCCTGAATTACCCCACCTATATAATAAGGTAAACCACAATTGGCATAAGAGATATATTCTCCACGCTCAAACAGAATGATTTCAGCCTTTTCCGTGTTTCTCCGAATACGGGCAGCCGCAGTAGCTCCACCTGCGACCCCACCAACAATTACATACTTCATATCTATTTATTTTCTTTGTTATTATTTTCTAATGGAAACTTTTTGCAAAGAAAATAAATAATTACATAAAGAATAAATTTCCAATGGAAAATATTTACCAATTAAGCATTATTAAGGGAAAGCGTCTCTTTCTAAGCTAATTTCTGATAAGCCAGTCGCGGAGTTCCATTACGCACATAGATAATTCCACAATACGCAAAGCCTGTAGAAAGCAGCAGATGTTGCATCACCTTGTTGTCTGCATGGGTATCGGCACGCAAGCACGGCCACTGACGGAAACACCAGTCTACACATAGTTTTCCTATCCCCTTGCAGGAACCGTCGGATGCCAGCCGATGAATCACATAATAAGGAGAGTCGTCTCGCCATTCTCCGTTTTCAATGCGTGCATACGTCGGATCGGGTCCCTGAATGAAACAGAAGGTAGCCACTGCTCTTCCGTCTTTCGTTACACACACATAACAGTGAGAAGCCTCTATTTCCTCCTGTATCAGTTCCCGCTGGGGATAACCATTAATCCACTGATTAGGGTTTCCCGTACGACACATGAAACGACGGGCTTCTTCAAATATCTCCATCAAACGGTCCAAATCATCCAATGTAGCCTTGCGTATCTGTAAATTCATAAGTCCTTTCTATTTTGATAAACCGACGCAAAACTAATGGTTTTCTTCTGTTTTATAGAGCAGGTTTCTTGTTTTTTTGAAATAATGTTGTACCTTTGTGACAACTTCAAAAACAAATGGGGCATTAGCTCATCTGGCTAGAGCGTTTGACTGGCAGTCAAAAGGTGGCAGGTTCGAGTCCTGTATGCTCCACTTTTTCTTTTCTACTCCACTTGACTTTTCCCTGATTAAATATAAAAACAGACCCTGTCTGACTTATTCAATTTATTATTATGTACAGTATTTTAATCATAGAAGACGATAAACGAGTAGCCGATTTGCTAAAAACCGGACTGGAAGAAAATGGCTATCACACCATGGTGGCATACGATGGAGCCATGGGGCTTCGTCTGTTCCAATCTCACTCTTTCCAGCTGGTTATTTCAGATATTATTCTTCCCAAATTGGATGGCTTTGAACTCTGCAAAGAAATACGCAAAGCAAATCCGCATATCCCTGTACTTATGCTGACAGCCTTGGGAGCAACCGATGACAAACTCGACGGATTTGATGCGGGTGCAGATGACTACATGGTAAAACCTTTCGACTTCCGGGAACTGAACGCACGCATTAAAGTGCTTCTAAAAAGAAAAGCAGAAGCAACTGTATCTGTTGTTGCTCCCGAGAAACTTACCTACAAAGACCTTCAAATTGATACCAACCGCAGAGAGGTAATGCGCCAAGGAAACCCCATCCGCTTATCTCCAAAAGAATACAATCTGCTTACCTACATGGTGCAGAATGCAGAACGGGTCATCAGCCGGATAGAAATTGCCGAAAAAGTCTGGAATACCCACTTTGATACCGGTACCAACTTTATCGATGTATACATCAATTACCTGCGCAAAAAAATAGACAAAGACTTTGAAACTAAACTGATTCACACCAAACCTGGAATTGGATTTATCCTTACTGACGAGAAGCCATGAAAATAAAAACCGCACTTACGCTCAAAAATACCGGAGTCATAGCTGTGGCATTTCTGCTTTGCATGACCTTAATCTATCTGGTCAGCGAGCATATCCGAAGCAATACCTTCTTCCATAACCTGAAGAGTGAAGCTGTTACCAAAGTACATCTGTTCCTGCAAAACCAGGTAGATGCCGACATCATGCAATCCATCTACCTGAATAATAAGGAGTTTATTAATGAGGTGGAAGTGGCTGTATATACCACAGACTTTCGCATGCTCTACCACGATGCCATCGACAATGATATTGTCAAAGAGAATCCGGAAATGATTGCCCAGATTCTCCAACAAAAGGAAATTGAATTTTATATCGGAAAATACCAGGCCGTCGGGATGGTTTATCCATTCAACGGACAGACTTATATTGTGACGGCCGCAGCTTACGACGGTTACGGACACACCAACCTGCTGGAGCTTCAGAAAACACTGGTCATCCTGTTTTTTATCGGTCTCTTACTTTTATTTATTACCTGCTATTTCCTGGTTCGGGCATCTTTAAAACCTATCCGGGAAATCGTAAAAGAAGCAGAAACGATTACCGCTTCACGTATTGACCAGCGTTTGCCTGTAAGAAACGAGAAAGACGAATTAGGAGAACTAAGCCAGGCTTTCAATGAACTACTGGAGCGACTTGAAATTTCATTCAACTCCCAGAAAATGTTTGTCAGCAACGTGTCTCACGAAATGAGAACCCCACTGGCTGCCCTCATTGCGGAACTGGATTTGTGTCTGCAGAAGGATCGTACTGAAACACAATATCGTCAAGCCATGCAGAACGTGCTACAGGATGCACGACGAATGACAAAACTGATTGACGGGCTGCTCAATCTGGCTAAAGCAGATTACCAGAAAGAACAGATCAAGATGCATGAAATCCGGTTAGACGAATTGTTGCTCGATACACGGGAAATCATTCTTCGTGCCCATCCGGAATACCACATCGAACTGATTTTTGAACAAGAAGATGCGGAAGACGACCGGATGATTACCGTCATGGGTAATGACTACCTGCTGAACATTGCCTTTGCTAACTTGATTGAGAATAACTGCAAGTATTCGGACGACAAATCTTCTTTCATTCAGATTTCCTATTGGGATAAATGGACCATTATCCGCCTGTCGGATGACGGAATTGGTATGTCGGATGCAGAAAAAGAAAAGATTTTCACCTTGTTCTACCGCGGAGAACAAGAACAGCATGCGGAAGGACATGGCATCGGTATGGCGCTTGCACAGAAAATCATCGCCCTGCACCAAGGCAGTATAGCCGTACATTCAAAACAGGGAGAAGGAACGACCTTCATCATCGAACTTCCTCACATTTAATCTTTTAACGCATACATTCAAAGAAAAATAAACTCCATTAGAGTGGTATTAGAAAATTAGTCTCACAAATTCTAATAGTTTTCTAATACCACTCTAATATTTCTCTAACAGTCTCTGTCGGGGGCATTGCCTACTTTTGCCACGTGAAAAGAAAACATAGTAATCACCCTATGAATTTTAATGATCATGTGGAAGAAAAGAAAAAGTAGCACCACATTCACCTTCAATGGCGAAAAGGTATTTTTAGCAGCAAGCCAGACACTAGGCACAGTTTTCAGCTATTTCCAGACAAGCCGTATCGGACTTACACAAGAAGAAGTGGAAGCCAGACAGTCTCTCTATGGGAAGAACGAAGTGGAACATGAGCAGAAAAAGAATCCCGTATCGACTTTCATCAAAGCTTTTATCAATCCTTTTATTGGCGTACTCACGGCGCTGGCCATCATTTCTTTTGTACTCGATGTGCTGCTGGCCAATCCAGGAGAACAGGACTGGACTGCCATCATAATTATTCTGACTATGGTTATTGCCAGCAGCATACTGCGTTTCTGGCAAGAATGGAAAGCCAATGCCTCCAGTGAAGCTTTATTGAAAATGGTGACCAATACCTGTTACGTAAGACGAGCTGGTAACCAAGATGAAGAAATCAACATTGCAGACCTGGTTCCCGGAGACATTGTTATGATTGCTGCAGGAGACATGATTCCTGCCGACATGCGTATCATCGAAGCAAAAGATTTGTTTGTAAGCCAGTCTTCCCTGACGGGAGAATCAGACCCGATAGAGAAACGTCCGGAAGCCAAAGGAAACAAGCACAGCAAAGGAAGTGTAATTGAGCTGGAAAACATCTGCTTCATGGGCTCTAATGTAGTCAGCGGATCAGCTAAGTCAGTTTCCTGCTGATACGATTCATGCTCATCATGATTCCGTTCGTTTTCCTGGTAAACGGTGTGACTAAAGGCGACTGGCTGGAAGCATTCATATTTGCCGTATCGGTAGCTGTAGGACTTACCCCTGAAATGCTCCCGATGATTGTTACTGCCAACCTAGCCAAAGGTGCCGTAGCTATGTCAAAGAAGAAAACCATTGTAAAAGACCTGAATGCCATTCAGAACTTCGGGGCGATGAACATTCTCTGTACAGACAAAACCGGTACCCTCACCTGCGACCAGATTGTATTGGAGAAGTACATCAACGCCGATGGAAGCAACGACGAAAGTCGACGCATCTTGCGCCACGCTTATTTCAACAGTTTCTTCCAGACCGGATTAAAGAACCTGATGGACAAAGCCATTCTGTCGCACGTAAAGGACTTGTCCTTGGAATACCTGAAGGATAATTATACAAAGGTAGATGAAATCCCGTTTGATTTTACCCGGCGAAGAATGTCGGTAGTGGTAGAAGACCGTCAAGGAAAACGACAGATTATCACCAAAGGAGCCGTAGAAGAAATGCTGGACATCTGCTCACATGCTGAATTTGATGGAGAGGTACACCCCATGACCATCGAACTGAAAAACAAGGCACGCGACATCATTGAACAGATGAACAAGCAAGGTATGCGTGTCATTGCCGTAGCCCACAAAAGCTACCTGGACAAGACTTGTGATTTCCGTATCGAGGACGAGAAAGATATGGTACTGATTGGGTATCTGGCTTTCCTGGATCCTCCCAAGCAATCGGCAGCCAGCGCCATCAAGCAATTGCATGAACACGGCATTGAAATCAAGATTCTGTCTGGCGACAATGATGCGGTGGTTCGCACCATCGCCCGCCAAGTGGGTATCCGCACCGACAATGCCCTGACAGGCCCCATTTTCGAAACGATGAGTGAAGAGGAAAAAATGAAAGCAGTCAACCAGACGACCGTATTTTCCAAACTTACTCCGATACAGAAAACGGAAATCATCACCCTACTGCAAGCACAACAGCACACGGTAGGCTTCTTAGGCGACGGAATCAATGATGCCGCAGCATTGCGTCAGTCAGACATCGGTATCTCGGTAGATTCTGCAGTGGACATTGCCAAAGAAAGTGCCGACATTATCCTGCTGGAGAAAAGTCTGATGGTACTGGAAGACGGTGTACTGGAAGGACGAAAAACATTTGGCAACATCACCAAATACATCAAGATGACAGCCAGTTCCAACTCCGGAAACATGTTCAGCGTAATGGCGGCCAGTGCGTTCCTTCCCTTCCTACCCATGCTCCCCATCCACCTGCTGATTCAAAATCTGCTGTACGATATTTCGCAGACCCTGATTGTGCACATGATACGTACCCGGAAAGTCCCCTTCATACAAAGCTGTGCCTCCTGGCAAGTAACCGGACTTACCCTGCTGATTATGGCCATCGGTATCCTGCTGCCTTTCACCCCGTTTGGAAGCTCTATCGGGCTGGAAGCACTGCCATTAAGCTATTTCCCCTGGCTCATCGGTATCCTGTTGTCCTACTGCATATTGACTCAATTAATTAAGAACTGGTATATTCATCGTTTTACCAAATGGTTATGACAAGATTCATGAAACTGTTCCTGTCCTTCGCCGTAGTGTCCTATCACTACGGCCTGGCTCAGGAGCTTCAAGTAAGCTACACCACAGAACTACAAAGTGATTTCAAACAAGGAAATAACTGGGTTAATCTGCTGAGACTGGATTTCACTCATTCATTAGGCAAACATACGACATTACAAGCCGCCACCATCAGTACAGCCAGAACCCGCCCCGAATCACTGGCAGATGATTTTCAGACCTTTTCCAACATTGAAGAAGAAAACCATCCGCTTGCCCTCGCGACATTGGGCGTCCAGCAACAGTTCGGTCATTCCTCGCTATTTTTCGGTATCCGGAACTTGAATGAAGACTATTTCACTTCCCCTATCACCTCGTTATTCACCAACAGTTCATGTGGCATCTTTCCCACTTTGTCCGCCGATTACCAAATAGCCAATTATCCGGTAGCTTCCGTCGGACTGCATTATGAACTGCAATTCACACGATGGTCCTTACAAACATCGGTATACAACGGAAAAGGTTACTATCGGTTTTCAGGAAAAGAAAACGTATTCCGGTTCTGCCCACAAAGTGACGGAATACTCAGTATCATTTCACTCAACTATCAACAACATGGCAGCAATTATCATGTGGGCTTTGCTCTACATAGCGGCATGTATATGGACTATGAAGAGGGAACTCCAAAAAAGACAAAAAAAGAAAGGAGAAAAATAATCTGGGGATATGCAGAGCAACGTCTTGCTCCCGGTCTGCATGCACTCCTGCAAGGTTCATTCCAGTCAGGTACCTCCAGAGGATGCAAAAGTTATGCCGGCATAGGTCTCACCTGGCAATGTGGAAAAACAGAAGGCGGACTGTTCACCGACTACGCCCGATTTTCTCCTTCATACGAATGGGCCAGTGAATTTACATGGAAAATTCCCTTTTCAGGCAACGGATTTATACAACCCACCTTACATTTCATTCAGCAAGCGGGAGCACGCCATCTGATTGGCTTATTGCGCTTCAGCTATGTACTCCCGACTACCTGACATTTATTATTTTACGACAAATTCATCAGTAAACAAGAAACCACCAGCCTCAGGATTGATATCAGCCTGCACGCGTACGTAACGAGCCTCACAACTACCTGTCCAGTCATACGTCTGAATGGTCAACTGTTCGTCCGTAATGGGCAGTGTAGTAGTGATGGTTTTCAAAAGTGTATATTCTTTTCCATCGTTTGAAATCAGGAAGCTGACTTTCTGCGGGAGGAACACACCCGGACCTCTCAACTGCATGAAATCAATGGAAAGCTGCTGAATAGGTTGTGATTTTTCTAAATCCACAATCACATCGGCCCCTTTTCCAAGGAATCCCTGCCAGCGCTGGTCGGTATATACCCAACCGCCATGTATGCCGTTAGTCAATGCCGATTCTCCTCCAGCCGGATAAGAGTCCGAATAAGGACGTACATATTCCACCTTCTTACCCTTTGCCAAATGATTATCCACGCTCAATGCCACCGGACGGTTGCCCACCTCATTTTGCAAGTCAAAAGTATGATAACCCATTGATTTCAACACCTTTACTTCCTGCAAAGCCTCTACATGGAAACGTTTCCAGTCTTTCTGCTCCGGATTTGTCCAGGCAACTTCAGCCAAAGCCAGCAAACGAGGATAAATCATATATTCAGCATGCTCGGGTATCGGTATATATTCCGTCCACACATTTCCCTGTACGCCCCACACGCAATCCAGTTTATCAGCGGGGAAAGCCTCCGTCACCGGTTCGTATGAATAAACCTTTTCCAGTGGGAGATATCCTCCGATGGCTTCCGGCTGCGTACGCGGTGCATCCTGGTAGCTGTCAAAATAGCAATATGCTCCCGGTGACAAGATGGTACGCAATCCTCTTTTTACAGATTCTGCACCTTTATCTTCTCCACGCCACACCGTTACAGCAGAAGTTTCGTCCAGCTCGCCTGTCAGAATCTCATCCCAGCCAATCATCTTGCGGCCGTTCTCTTTCAAAAACTTCTCAATTCTGGATACAAGATATTCCTGCAATTCACCTTCCTCCTTCATTCCCTCTGCTTTCATGAGTGCCTGACAGTCGGGACATTGTTTCCAATGGTTGGTACTTGCCTCATCTCCACCAATATGAATGTATTCTGAAGGGAACAACTCCATCACTTCTTTCAATACATTGGTCAGGAACTCATAAGTAAGTTCCTTTCCCGGACAAAACTCTCCACCAGGTTTCAAATCCCCTCCACAAGCCAGTTGCGGAAGAGCGGCCAAAACTTCTTCCGAGTGAGCCGGCATTTCAATTTCCGGAATCACCGTGATATGACGCTGACGGGCATATTCTACGATTTCTTTCACATCTTCCTGCGTATAATATCCTCCGGAAGCTCCGGGAGCATCTTGTCTGCAATACGTACGTCCGCCGTTCCACCAGCTTTTCCAGTCTGGGAAAGGACGATAGGCCGTTTCACGCGTCAGTTCCGGATATTTCTTGATTTCAATTCTCCATCCGGCTCCATCCGTCAGGTGCCAATGGAAGCGGTTCAGCTTATAACGGGCCAGCGCATCAATCTGTTTCTTGACAAATTCTTTCGTATAGAAATGACGTGATACATCCAGGTGCATGCCTCGATACGAAAAGCGAGGAGCATCTTCTATCGTCACTTCAGGAAGCTGGTACGTACCATTTCCACTCTCACGCGCCAGCTGCACAATAGACTGAAAAGCATAAAACAACCCCGAAGCTGAAGTAGCCTCAGCCTGAATACCTTTTTTTGTCACTTTCAAACGATAAGCCTCTTCTTTCATCTTCGCATTTTCCGGACTGACAAGTTTAAAAGTAATGTCAGCCTTTCCTTTCTTCTTATAAGTCAGCGACAAAGGAGAGTTACTCACATAAGATACAAAATCGTCTTTATCAGTTCCTGTCAGGTTACAGGAGAAAGATGCTTGTGCACGAAGCACAAAATGTCCGTCCCCACATACCATCTGCTGAGGATTAGGAATTACATACGTGTCAGATACCGAAGAAGCCATGGCTGAAAAGGCCATTGCCACACAGAAATAAAGGAATAACAAGGATTTCATTTTATCGATAATTTTAATATGAATTTTTTTCATGCATTTTTAAAGTTAACCATTTCTCTCCTAAAAAACAAATCAGTGCCAACTTTTCTGTTTCCCTTTTTAGGGAAAGAACAAAAAAAATTCTCGTAAAACCTTGATTTTACGAGAATTACTATTTCCTTGCGGAGAGACAGGGATTCGAACCCCGGGTACCTCGCGGTACAACGGTTTTCAAGACCGCCGCAATCGACCACTCTGCCACCTCTCCAGAACTCTTCGTGAGAGTTGCCTTGTTTTTCAAAGGCGATGCAAAGGTACGCATTATTTTGAAACCTGCAAATATTTACCGCCTTTTTTGATTATTTTTTTTCATTGTCGTACCTTTGCAGGCAGAAAAAACGAAACAAACAAGCCATGATATACCCTCATAATTTCGAACAGAAGATAGGATTCGACCAGATACGACAACTGCTGAAAGGCAAGTGCCTGAGTACATTAGGCGAAGAACGAGTGGACGAAATGACTTTTTCGGACAATTACGATGAAATCAACCGACGCCTGGAACAGGTGGTTGAATTTGTACGGATTACGCAGGAAGAGGAAGATTTTCCGGCACAATATTTTTTTGATGTACGTCCTTCTCTGAAACGTATCCGTGTGGAAGGTATGTATATGGACGAACAGGAGCTGTTCGACCTTCGCCGTTCACTGGAAACCATCCGCGACATTGTACGATTCCTTCAGCAATCTGATGAAGAAGAGGTAACGGAAAATTCTCCCTATCCTGCCTTGCGTGAACTGGCGGGAGATATTTTAGTATTCCCACAACTTATCGCACGTATCGACAGCATCCTGGACAAGTTCGGAAAGATAAAGGACAATGCTTCTGCGGAACTTCTGCGCATCCGCCGGGAACTCTCGGCTACTACGGGAAGCATATCACGCAGCCTGAACAGTATTCTTCGTGCTGCACAATCGGAAGGGTATGTAGACAAGGATGTTACTCCCACCATGCGCGACGGACGTCTGGTCATCCCGGTTGCTCCCGGCATGAAGCGCAAAATCAGAGGTATTGTACACGATGAATCAGCCACTGGAAAGACTGTATTTATTGAACCGGCAGAAGTGGTGGAAGCCAATAACCGCATCCGGGAGCTGGAAGGAGAAGAGCGCCGTGAAACCATCCGCATCCTGACGGAATTCTCGGCTACGGTACGCCCGCAAGTTCCGGCCTTACTCTCCTCGTACGAATTTTTGGCAGAAATCGACTTCATCCGTGCCAAAGCCTTGTTCGGTATAGATATAAAAGGACTGAAACCCTCATTTGAGAACAAGCAGATTGTCGACTGGTTTCAGGCTGTTCACCCGCTTCTGCAAATGTCACTGGCCAAGCATGACAAGAAAGTAGTGCCGCTGGACATTATCCTGACACGCGACAAGCGCATCCTGCTTATTTCCGGACCGAACGCTGGTGGTAAATCTGTCTGCCTGAAAACCGTGGGACTGCTGCAATATATGCTGCAATGCGGTATGTTAGTGTCCATGCACGAGCGGAGTCACGCCGGTATCTTCAGCCACATATTTATTGATATTGGTGATGAGCAGAGTATTGAAGACGACCTGAGTACCTATTCTTCGCATCTGACTAACATGAAGATGATGCTGAAATCATGCAACGGCGAAAGTCTCATCCTTATCGATGAGTTCGGAGGAGGTACGGAGCCACAAATTGGCGGTGCCATTGCCGAAGCCGTATTGAAACGCTTCAACTTAAAAGGTACGTTCGGCGTGATTACCACTCACTACCAGAACCTGAAGCATTTTGCCGAAGATCACGAAGGAGTGGTGAACGGAGCCATGCTATACGACCGCCACGAGATGCGGGCACTGTTCCAGTTGCAGATTGGTAATCCGGGAAGTTCGTTTGCCGTAGAGATTGCCCGTAAAATCGGTTTGCCGGAAGAGGTTATTGCTGACGCATCGGAAATTGTGGGAAGTGAATACATCCAGAGCGACAAATACCTGCAGGATATTGTACGCGACAAGCGTTACTGGGAAACCAAGCGTCAGAACATACGCAAGCGGGAAAAACAGATGGAAGATACCATTGCCCGTTACGAACAGGAAATACAGGAGCTGGAACGCAGCCGCAAGGAAATCCTGAAGAAAGCCAAAGAAGAAGCAGAACGGTTGTTGCAAGAATCGAATGCCAAAATCGAAAATACCATTCGTACCATCAAGGAAGCGCAGGCTGAAAAGGAACGTACCCGCACGGCACGTCAGGAACTGACCGACTTCAAGCAGCAGGTAGAGAACCTGGAAAAGGCGGCTTTGGAAGAGAAAATCGCGCGCAAGATGGAAAAACTCCGCGAAAAGCAGGAGCGCAAAAAAGACAAGAAAGCGAAACAAGCCAATACTCCTGAAACTCCGGTTGCTCCTAAGGTACGCCCCATTGAAGCGGGAGACTATGTGCGCATCAAGGGACAGACCAGTGTGGGACAAGTCATGGAAATCAGCGGAAAGAATGCCGTGGTCATGTTCGGACTGATGAAAACCAATGTGAAAGCCGAACGACTGGAACAGACGGATGCACCAAAAGCTGCCCCGTTATCCTGCAAGGCGACTTTTGTCAGCAGCGAAACCCAAGACCGGATGTACGAAAAGAAACTGAATTTCAAGCAGGACATCAATGTCAGAGGTATGCGGGGTGACGAAGCCATACAAGCGGTTACCTATTTCATCGATGACGCTATCTTAGTAGGAGTCAGCCGCGTACGCATCCTGCACGGTACGGGCACAGGTATTCTGCGCACCCTCATCCGGCAATACCTGGCTACCGTGCCAGGAGTAGCCCATTTCCAGGATGAACACGTACAGTTTGGCGGCGCAGGCATCACCGTGGTGGATTTAAAATAAACCCTACGGGATTTCTGCACATATATGCGATTATTGCGTATCTTTGCAGAAAACTTACACCTAATTTTAATATGAAATCAATCAGAGAATTATATCGCATCGGCACGGGGCCATCCAGCAGCCATACCATGGGGCCCCGCAAAGCTGCCGAACAATTTCTTGCCCGCAATCCGGAGGCTGCCTCATTCGAAGTAACTCTGTATGGCAGTCTGGCTGCCACAGGACGTGGTCACATGACCGATGTAGCTATTTTGGATACCCTGCAACCTCACGCTCCCGTAGAAATTCTCTGGAAACCACATATTTTCTTTCCTTTCCACCCGAACGGAATGACTTTCAAGGCTTTCGATGCACAGAAGAAAAAGCTGGATGAATGGACCGTATTCAGTGTAGGAGGTGGTGCACTGGCCGAAGAAGGACACGACCGCACAGCCACCAACGATATTTACAACATGAATACCATGAGTCAGATTTTGTACTGGTGCGAACACACCGGACGCAGCTACTGGGAATACGTGGAGCAATGCGAAGGTCCGGAGATATGGGATTTTCTGGCAGAGGTATGGGAGACCATGAAAGCCGCCATCCATCGCGGACTGGATGCCGAAGGTGTATTGCCCGGCCCATTGAATCTGCGCCGCAAGGCATCGGCTTATTACATTCGTTCGAAAGGCTATAAAGACTCTCTTCGCTCACGCGGACTGGTATTCGCATACGCACTGGCTGTCAGTGAGGAAAATGCTTCCGGAGGAAAAATCGTCACAGCACCCACTTGTGGAGCCTGCGGAGTGGTTCCGGCTGTCTTGTATCACCTGCAGAAAAGCCGTGACTTTAGCGACGCACGTATCTTGCGGGCATTAGCGACCGCCGGGCTGGTGGGAAACATCGTCAAGCACAATGCTTCTATTTCGGGAGCTGAAGCCGGATGCCAGGCCGAAGTGGGAGTAGCTTGTTCCATGGCATCTGCAGCGGCCAGCCAGTTGTTCGGAGGCAGTCCGGCCCAGATAGAATATGCAGCCGAAATGGGACTGGAACATCACTTGGGTATGACATGCGACCCGGTATGCGGACTGGTACAAATTCCTTGTATAGAACGTAATGCGTATGCTGCCGCACGTGCACTCGATGCGAATATCTATTCAGCCTTTACCGACGGGCATCACCGGGTATCATTCGACAAGGTGGTAGAGGTAATGAAGCAGACCGGACACGACCTCCCATCCTTGTACAAGGAAACGAGTGAAGGAGGACTTGCCAAGAATTATCAGCCCATGGAATAAGAGGGTAAAAGAAACGTAAGGACGCCTTCTCAAAAACGCCTTTACGTTTTATCTTAAACGCCCTTGCGTTTGAACCAAAACGTACTTGCGTTTTACTTAAAACGCACTTACGTTTTTAGCTAAACGCAAAGGCGTTTTTTCGGGACGGTAAACCGTATCATTTTTCTACTCTTTCACCTCAAAAATACTGTTGAAAATGACTTTCACCTGTCACTATGATTCTCCGTTGGGAGGAATCACACTGGCTGCCACGGAAAGCGGACTTTGCGGCCTCTGGTTCGACGGACAAAAATATTTCGGTCACGGACTGAAAGAAGAGGCCATGACGAAGGAAACTCCGTTGCTGCTTCAAACACGGCAATGGCTCGATGTTTATTTCTCCGGCCAACAACCCGATTTCTGCCCTCCCCTGCAACCTTCCGGCACTCATTTTCAGCAGACCGTCTGGCAAATCTTATCCACCATTCCTTACGGAGAAACCCGTACCTACAAAGATATAGCCATGGAAACCGCCCGCCGTTTAGGACGGCCTCACATGGCAGCACAAGCTGTAGGCAATGCCATCGGACACAATCCCATCAGCATCCTGATTCCCTGCCACCGCATAGTAGGAAGCAATGGAAGCCTGACCGGATACGCCGGCGGCATCTCGCGCAAGCAGTCACTTTTAGATATAGAACATATACCTTATTATATAAAGTAAAATCGTATGAAATCTTACCAAGCCTACTTATTTGACTTTGACTATACCTTGGCCAATTCTTCCAAGGGAATTGTGATGTGCTACAGAAATGTACTCGAACGCCATGGATTCCATCAGGTGGACGACCTTTCTATCAAACGTACCATCGGAAAGACACTGGTTGATTCCTTTTCCATCATGACCGGAATAACCGATGCAGACACGCTGGAGACATTCCGGAAAGAATATGTCAAGGAAGCCGACCAGCACATGACGGCCAATACCATACTTTTCCCTGAAACGGAAGAAGTGCTACGCGCCCTGAAAGCCAATGGAGCCCGTATCGGCATCATCTCCACCAAGTACCGCTACCGCATCATGGAGCTGATGGGGAAAATATTCCCCGAAGGATTCATTGACATCATCGTAGGAGGAGAAGACGTGAAAGAAGCCAAGCCCTCACCCGAAGGTCTGCTGCAGGCCGCTTCCCGCCTGAACTGCCCGAAAGAGCAGATTCTCTACCTCGGCGACAGTACCGTCGATGCGGAAACCGCCCAAAATGCAGGAGTTGACTTTGCCGGTATCCTTCACGGAATGACCACTCGCGAAGAGCTGGCAGCCTATCCGCATACAGCCATTTTCCCCGATTTACTTCCACTGATAAAAAAATAGGAAATATATCCGTTTTTTTCAGATAAATAGTTGGTTATGTAAATATAAAGCCGTAAATTTGCAGCCGATTTTAGTCCGTGTAGGTAAAAAAGTAGCTACAGAGAACAGCTCACCTTACGGAGGAAACCCGTTTAATATTTATTTAAAAATGTACGTAATCGTAGAAATTAACGGTCAGCAGTTCAAAGCAGAAGAAGGCAAGAAACTGTTCGTTCACCACATTCAGAATGCTGAAAACGGTGCAACTGTTGAATTTGACAAAGTCTTGTTGGTTGACAACAACGGTACTTTAACTGTAGGTGCTCCTACTGTAGACGGTGCAAAAGTGGTTTGCGAAGTAGCTTCTCACTTGGTAAAAGGTGACAAGGTATTGGTATTCCACAAGAAGAGAAGAAAAGGTTACAAGAAACTGAACGGTCATC
>OGJZ01001632.1_pt1 | contig 19469 bp, 19 predicted proteins | sample 1572321 | NCBI WGS metagenome assembly OGJZ01 (sample SAMEA2582086, study PRJEB24529) | metagenome | biome: Human gut stool | place: China | collected 2011 | reverse complement strand
GTTCAGGTGAAACTGAAGATTCAACAATCGCTGACATCGCAGTTGCAACTAACGCTGGTCAAATTAAAACTGGTTCACTTTCACGTACTGACCGTATCGCTAAATACAACCAATTGCTTCGTATCGAAGACCAACTTGGTGAAGTTGCAGAATACCGTGGTTTGAAATCATTCTACAACTTGAAAAAATAATTCTATAGTCATATAGAATAAAAAGAGGTTCCTTAGGGAATCTCTTTTTTTGCTTGTTCTAAAGAACTTTTGACTAAGCTAGGCACCGTCTCTAAATAGGACTTCTAGACATAAAAAGCCCCCGCAATCCTATTGACTGTGGGGATTTCGTCTTAGAATAGACCTTTAATCTTGTCTAAAGCGCCACTGACCATTTCGTTGCCTGACACAAGAGATTTAGCTTGGTCAAAGTACTCGCCCAAATCATCTTTGTTTTCATCGACAAACTTTTTAGCAGCTTCGAAATCTTTCTTTTCGATCATTTCTTTTACTTGGTTAAATAATTCCATTGGATTCATATCGGTTCTCCTTTATAAGTTTTCTTACAAATCCTATTTAATCACGCTTATAGCAAACTAGCAAGAAATATGTTTGAGAGTAACTAGTGAGAAGAGAATTACAATTTTTCAGCCAAGTGGTTTTGAAACTTGTTTAATCTAAAAAAGCAGTCCATAGAGGACTGCCTTTAGGGGTTATTGTTGTTCCGTTGAAGAACTGCTTGGCTCTGATTCACCCGAACTTGAGCTAGAGCTTGATTCGGATTCTACAGGATGTAGCTCCTTGTAAGATGGGGTCTTGAATAGATCAGCTGTTGATTTATTGCCTTTTTGCTTGTAGAGGCTAGTTGATTTATCTTTCAGCTTTTTGTTGATCTGTTTCAGTTGATCCATCTGTTTAGTGTAGGAAATTTTGCTGGAATCAACAGGTTTCAAACCATTTGGTGTATAGAAACGAAGGAGGTCACCTGTTTGAACAGCGTCACTCATTGAAAGCTGAGTGGCTACTGCCTTACGAATGGCTTCGTTATCCTTTTTAGTCGTTTCATCAGGGTTGGTAATTTCTTCCCCTGTTTGAGTATTATAGAGTCGACCAGAATAGCTAGTGTATTGAGGAGTAACATATTGACCTGAGGTTCTAAATGCGACAATTTGCTTGTTATCAGGAGATAGGAGGTCTTGTCCCATCTGGATATAAGAGCTAGTGTCAACACCAAGAATGTGAAGGAGAGTTGGAAGGGCATCGACCTCACCGCCAAAGGTGTTAGAGATGCCACCACCAGTATATCCTGGAATATGAATCATGTAAGGAACACGTTGAAGCATGGCCTTATCATAGTTTGACCAAGTTTCAGGGTTCTTACCGAGAAGTTCAGCAAGATTGCTGCTTCGTGTATCTGAAATACCATAGTGGTCACCGTACATGACAATAATGGAGTTGTCATAAAGACCGGTTTCCTTAAGGTAATCAAAGAAGTCTTTGATTGCTGAGTCAAGATAGTTAGCTGTTGCAAAATATCCGTTGACTGTTTCGTCTTTTGTTTCAGCGAGTGGGAAACCTTGTTCCTTTTCATCGCCTGAGAGTGAAGTGTATGGGTAGTGGTTAGATACTGTAAGGTATTTAACGTAGAAAGGTTGTTGCATTTGTTCCAGATATTTGATGGAATCTGGGAACATGTACTTGTCATTTAGACCATACTGGAATGAGTTTTCATCAGTTTTTTCAGTGAAGGCTGATGAGTCAAAGAAGTAATTATACCCCCATTGTTTATAGGTGTTATTACGATTCCAGAAGGATCCAGTGTTTCCGTGGAAAACAGCTGACGTATAGCCACCTGTTTGAGCTAGGATAGATGGTGCAGCATAGGCTGTATTGGTACCACCATAGTTTACCATGTATGAGCCTGTGCTTAGTCCAAAGAGAGACGTTTCCATCAAGGTTTCAGCATCAGAAGTTTTCCCTGATTTAACTTGGTGGAAGAAGTTTGAAAAGGCTAGCGTCTCGTTTGAGTGGTAAATGGAATTGATGAATGGTGTAACCTCATATTCTTGACCGTCTACTTTGAGCTTGTAGTCAATAAGGAACTGTTGGAAGCTTTCCAAGTGAATAACGATGACGTTTCTTCCTTTAGCAATTCCGTAATACTTAGGATCAGGTGCCGCGTAGTGCTCCTTAACGTAAGCCTCAACCTTTTTCATATCCTCAGCTGTTGCAGATGAACGAGCCTGTGAGGCCTGATAAGTTAAGTTACCAGAATAGGCTGTGAAGAAGGGAATCCCCATAGCACGAACAATATAGTTATTTGAGAAACCACGTGTCAACAACTCGCCACGGTTAACTTCCGCTAAGAAGAGGTTAACTGAGAGAAGGAGTGTCGACAGTGCAGTGACGGCAAAACTAGCTCGTTTGTTAAATGGCTTGCTGTCCATCTTAAGCTTCTTCCTGAAACCAGCATAGATGAAGAAAGGTACATCAATCAGGTAGAAGAGATAGCTTGGCTCAAGAAGGTTCTTGGCGGAGTCTCCTAGTCCTGCTGCCGAACTAGAACTTGCTAGGATGGTATTTACAGTGATAAAGTCTGTAAACTCTCCAAAGTAAATCACATTAGCAATAAGTAAGAGGTTAAGGATGACATAGATAGCAATGGTAATGCTATAAAAGAAACGTCGTTTCTTAAAGTATAGTCCTAAACCTAGAAGCATTAATCCTAGTGGAATAGGGTTAATCAGCGAAAGCATAACCTGATATCTGCTTTCCAACTCAAGATTAATGTTGACGTAATAAGCGAATATGGTTTTTAGCCAGTAAAAGAAGAGTAACAAGAGGATAAATCCAAGTCTTGATGAAACTCCTTTCCAAAAGGCTTCATTAATTTTTTTCAAAGTAATACTTCCTTTGATTCTATATTATCTTAATCATTATACCAAATAAGATAATGACTCTCAAAAATTTACTGCCATTGAGTGTGATATTCCTTGACATATAATTGATAAAATCTAGTTACGAAACAGAAATAATAGCATTTTTTTGGTATAATAGTAACATGAGTATATTGACGGTAAGTCCCTTTGCGGAGAAAAAAATCAAACAAGGAAAACAGCTTCTTTTAGCAGAAGATTTTCCAAATATCACTGAAAATAATCAGTTGGTTTACCTTTATAGCCAGTCCAAAGATTTTTTAGGAACGGGCTATTTGTCAAGTCAAAATAAGGGGATAGGATGGTTTCTGTCCCCTAAAAAACAAAAATTGACAGTGACTTATTTTCAAGGACTTTTTGAAAAGGCTAAGGCCAAACGTCAATCCTATTATGATAATGAGTTGACGACAGCTTTTCGTCTTTTCAACCAAGATGGTGACGATTTTGGTGGTCTCACAATTGATTTATATGGGGATTATGCCCTCTTTTCATGGTACAATGCCTTTGTTTATTCCTTGAAGGATGTTATTGTAGAGGCTTTCCAAACGGTCTTTCCTGAGGTCTTGGGAGGCTATGAGAAAATCCGCTTCAAGGGTCTTGATTTCGAATCAGACCATCTTTTTGGGCAAGAGGCGGCTGATACCTTCACCATTTTAGAAAATGGGGTCACTTATGAAGTTTTCCTCAATGATGGGCTAATGACGGGAATTTTCCTTGATCAGCATGAAGTGCGTGATGGTTTAGTTAATGGCCTAGCTTTGGGTAAATCAGTTTTGAATATGTTCTCCTATACGGCAGCTTTTTCAGTTGCTGCGGCTATGGGTGGAGCGGTTGAAACGACATCGGTTGATTTGGCTAAGCGTTCACGTGAATTATCGACGGCTCATTTTGAAGCTAATGGTTTCAGTATGGACAATCATCGCTTGGTCGTGATGGATGTCTTTGATTATTTCAAATATGCAAAGAAAAAAGGCTTATCTTATGACCTTATCGTCATCGATCCGCCAAGCTTTGCCAGAAATAAGAAACGCACTTTCTCAGCAAATAAGGATTACCACAAGTTAATCGCACAGAGTCTTGATATTTTATCAGAGAATGGGACAATCATTGCAAGTACCAATGCTGCTAATATGACAGTGCAACAGTTTAAAAAACAACTGCGTAAGGGCTTGGGAGATGTTTCAGCGGACTTCGTTAACCTGCAACAATTACCAGCGGATTTTACCGTCAATCCTAATGATCCAACATCAAATTATTTGAAAGTATACACAATAAAGGTAAATAAATGAAAATTGTAGTTCCGATTATGCCAACTAGTTTAGAGGAGGCACAAGAGCTTGAACTGTCTCGTTTTGAGGGGGCAGACATTATAGAATGGCGTGCAGATTTTTTAGATAAGGATAGTATCTTAACAGTTGCTCCAGCTATTTTCGAGAAATTCGCAGGCTTTGAGATTGTCTTTACCATCCGTACGACGCGTGAGGGTGGCAAACTTGAGTTAACGGATGCGGAATACATCGCACTAATTAAGGATGTAGCTGCTATCTATTCGCCAGATTATATTGATTTTGAGTATTTCACACGTAAGGCTGTCTTTGACCAAATGCTGGAATTTTCAAACTTGGTTTTGTCTTATCATAACTTTGAGGAGACACCTGAAAACCTTATGGAGCTTTTGTCTGAGATGACAAACTTAACGCCGAGAGTGGTAAAGGTGGCGGTTATGCCTAAGCATGAGCAGGATGTTATTGACTTGATGAACTTCACACGTGGTTTCAAGGCCTATAATCCTGAACAAGAGTTTGTAACTATGTCAATGGGTAAACTTGGTCGTATGTCACGTCTTGCTGGCGACTTGATGGGTTCATCATGGACTTTTGCTAGTCTTGATAATGCCAGTGCTCCAGGACAAATTAGTCTAGCAGATATGCGTAGAATTAGGGAGATTTTAGATGCAGATTGATGGACACACACGCCTAGCGGCTGTTGTTGCCAATCCTATCAAGCATTCTATTTCACCATTCATTCATAATTCGGCCTTCGAAAAGACACAGGTTAATGGTGTTTATGTGGCCTGGGAGATTCCAGAGTCAGACCTAGCCGAGACAGTTGAAAATATTAGACGTTACAACATGTTCGGTATCAACTTGTCGATGCCATATAAGGAAGCAGTCATTCCTTTTTTGGATGAAATTAGTCCTGCAGCTCAACTGATTGGTGCCGTCAATACAGTTGTTAATCGTGATGGTCATTTGATTGGTCATAATACGGACGGTTTTGGCTTCTTTGCTAGTCTAAAGGACTTTAGCCCTAGAGACGCTCATCTGATGATTTTGGGTGCTGGTGGTGCCGCTAAAGCTATTGTGACGCAGGCAGTTCTTGATGGTGCAAAAAAAGTCAGTGTCTACGTTCGCCCTCAGTCATTGGATAAGGCAAAAGAGAGCTTTAAGTCATTACTTGAACAGGCAACTTGCCACTTGGAGCTTCATGCTTTAAATGATCTTGAGTATTTTCAAGAGGAACTAGGCCAGGCTGATTTATTGGTGAATGCGACGAGTGTTGGGATGGATGGCGAATCCTTGCCTATTCCTACAGACACAAAATTTCCTAAGGGACTCTTGGTTGCTGATATCATTTATCAGCCTTTTGAAACACCTTTCTTGGCCTTGGCTAGGAAACAGGGAATCGAGGCTGTGAATGGACTTGGCATGTTGCTTCATCAAGCAGCAGGTGCCTTTAAATTGTGGACCGGCAAGGACATGCCAACAGACGCCATTTGGCAGGAATTAGAAAATATTTACAATAGCTAGGAGGGGACGACTATGAAACTAGAGGTAAATTTAACACATAACCCTTATGACATTATTATTGAAAAAGGAGCCCTTAAGACCGTCGGTCAATGGGTGAAGTCACTTTGGGAACCACAAAAGATTGCACTTATCACGGACAATCATGTGGGAGCTCTATATGCAGAAAAAGTTAAGCTTAGCTTGGAGCACGAAGGTTTTGAGGTAGTCGTTTTTGATTTCCTAGAAGGTGAAGCAAGTAAAAACCTTAAAACTGTTAATAAGGCTTATGAGTTTTTGATTAAGAATGGCATGACTCGTAGTGATGGTATTCTTGCTCTTGGTGGTGGCGTTGTTGGTGACTTGGCAGGATTTGTCGCTTCGACCTATATGCGTGGCATTCACTTCGTTCAGGTTCCAACCAGTCTAACTGCCCAGGTGGATTCATCTATTGGTGGTAAGACAGGTGTGAACACACCATTTGCTAAAAATATCGTGGGAACTTTTGCTCAGCCTGATGGTGTCTTGATTGATCCTAATGTCCTTGAGACACTTGGTAAACGCGAATTGATTGAAGGTATGGGTGAGGTTGTCAAATACGGTTTGATTGATGATCCTGAGCTTTGGCACCTGCTTGAAAGCATTGATGGTTCAGTTCACAGTATCCTAGAAAACTCAGAAACCATCATTTATCGTTCATGTAATGTTAAGCGTAAAATTGTGGTTGAAGACGAGTTTGAAGGTGGCGTTCGTATGTATCTAAACTTTGGTCATACGATTGGGCATGCCGTTGAACAAACAGCTGGTTACGGTAAAGTCATGCACGGTGAAGCGGTGGCTATCGGAATGGTTCAGATTTCACGTGTTGCTGAGGAAAAAGGTCTGATGCCTAAGGGAATCACACGTCAAATTGCTGAGATGTGTGTCAAATTTGGCTTGCCAGTAGACTATGAGCCATGGCGTGTTGAGGAGCTTTATACAGCCCTCACACATGACAAAAAAGCCCGTGGTAATAGCATTAAGACAGTTATCGTTCCAGAGATTGGTAAGGCAGCTATCAATCAAATTCCTTTAGTTGAAATGAAAGAGTACTTGGAGAAATAAATGAGATATTTAACAGCAGGTGAGTCTCACGGCCCACGTTTAACAGCAATTATCGAAGGTGTTCCAGCTGGTCTTCCCTTGACGGCAGAAGATATCAATGGCGATTTGAAACGTCGTCAAGGTGGCTATGGTCGTGGTGGCCGTATGAAAATTGAGTCTGATAAGGTTGAAATCACTTCTGGTGTTCGTCATGGGAAAACAACAGGGGCTCCAATCACCCTTCACGTTATCAATAAGGACCATCAAAAATGGTTGGACATCATGGCTGTGGAAGATATTGAGGACCGTTTGAAAACCAAACGTAAAATCACTCACCCACGTCCAGGCCATGCTGACTTAGTTGGTGGAATGAAATACCGTTTCGATGATTTGCGTAATTCTTTGGAACGTTCTAGTGCGCGTGAAACAACCATGCGTGTGGCAGTAGGTGCTGTCGCTAAACGTATCTTGGCTGAGCTTGATATTGAAATTGCTAACCATGTCGTTGTCTTTGGTGGTAAGGAAATTGATGTGCCTGAGAATTTAACAGTAGCTCAAATCAAGGAATTGGCTCAACAATCAGAGATTTCAGTTGTTAACCAAGAACGTGAACAAGAAATTAAAGATTACATTGACCAAATCAAAAAAGAGGGAGACACAATCGGTGGTGTCGTTGAAACTGTTGTTGGCGGCGTCCCTGTTGGCCTTGGTTCTTATGTCCAATGGGATACCAAACTTGATGCTAAGATTGCTCAAGCAGTTGTATCCATCAATGCCTTCAAGGGTGTGGAATTTGGTCTTGGTTTCAAGGATGGCTACCTCAAGGGCTCTCAAGTAATGGACGAGATTCTCTGGAATGAAGAGGATGGCTATACGCGTCGCACTAACAACCTTGGTGGTTTTGAAGGTGGTATGACCAACGGGCAACCGATTGTGGTCCGTGGGGTTATGAAACCTATTCCAACCCTTTACAAGCCATTGATGTCAGTAGATATCGAAACACACGAACCTTACAAGGCAACAGTTGAGCGTTCAGATCCAACGGCCTTGCCTGCAGCGGGTGTTGTTATGGAATCCGTAGTTGCTACAGTTGTAGCCAATGAAATCTTGGACAAATTCTCTTCTGACAACATGGAAGAATTGAAAGAAGCGGTAGCACGTCACCGTGACTATGTGAAAAACTTTTAAGCAGCATCAGACAATAGATGGGAGTAGTAATGAGTAAGAAAACTATTTATATCGCAGGATTGGGCTTGATTGGTGGCTCCTTGGCCTTAGGGATTAAAAGGGACCACCCTGATTATGAGATTCTTGGATATAATCGCTCTGACTATTCTCGAAATATTGCACTTGAGCGTGGCATCGTTGACCGTGCAACAAGTGATTTCAAAGAATTTGCTCCCCTCGCGGATGTTATTATCCTTGCAGTGCCAATTAAGCAAACTGTGGCCTACTTGAAGGAGTTGGCTGACTTGGAGCTCAAAGATAATGTCATCATCACAGACGCAGGGTCTACTAAGTTGGATATCGTTGAGGCAGCTGAACGTTACCTAACAGGTAAAAATGTTCAGTTTGTAGGATCTCACCCTATGGCCGGTTCCCATAAATCAGGGGCTATTGCAGCTGACGTGACACTTTTCGAAAATGCCTATTATATTTTCACACCGACGAGTCTAACAAGAGAGACAACTATCCCTGAACTTAAGGACATCTTGTCAGGGCTTAAGTCACGATTTGTGGAGATTGATGCGGCTGAACATGACCGTGTAACCAGTCAAATCAGTCATTTTCCACATCTTTTGGCTTCTGGTCTTATGGAGCAAGCTGCTGACTACGCGCAGGCTCACGAGATGACCAATCACTTTGCGGCTGGGGGCTTCCGAGATATGACCCGTATTGCAGAAAGTGAACCTGGCATGTGGGCTTCCATTCTCATGACCAATGGGCCTGCTGTTTTGGATCGTATTGAAGATTTCAAAAAACGTTTGGACCATGTGGCTGACTTGATTAAGGCTGAAGATGAGAATGCCATTTGGGAGTTCTTTGACAACGGTCGTAAGAAACGTAAAGAGATGGAAATTCACAAAAAAGGTGGCGTGGAAAGTGCCTTCGATATTTTTGTGGATGTGCCTGACCGAGAAGACGTTATCCTTAGCATTATGGAATTGCTGCGAGGAACGTCTTTGGTTAACCTTCGTATTAATGAGGAAAATCGTGAGGATATTCACGGTATCCTCCAAATTACTTTTAAAAATGAAAAAGATCGCACACATGCTAAGACTGTTATTGAAGCCAATACGGATTATCATGTGGTGATCGCCTAGGAGAATAAAATGACAAATATTTATGATTTAGCAAATGAGTTGGAACGTGGCATTCGTGCCCTTCCTGAGTACAAAACTTTGGTAGAGAAAAAAGAAGCGATTGCAGCTGATGCTGAAGCTAGCGCTCTTTTCAAAGAGTTTACTGATTTCCAAGAGGATTTCTATGCTAAAATGCAAGCTGGTACAATGCCAACAGCAGAAGAACAAGCTGCTGTTCAAGAATTGGGTCAAAAGGTAGAAGCTAATGCCCTTTTGAAAGAATACTTGGCTGCACAACAAGGTTTGTCTGTTTATTTGAACGATATTGAACGTATCATCTTCAAACCTTTGCAAGAATTGAATAGTTAATCAAAGAGGGTGTGTCAATTGACAGGCCCTTTTCTGCATTCAAAAGAGATTGTCTAAGGAAGAAGCTAGAAATATTAAGGAGGAAAATGATGAGTCGTAAGATTGGAATTATTGGTATGGGAAATGTTGGAGCTGCGGTTGCTCATGGAGCAATTGCCCAAGGCTTGGCTGATAGCTATGTCTTTATAGATATCAATGAGAAGAAGGCCGAGGCAGATGCCCAGGATTTTAAGGATGCCATGGCAAATCTGCCTAGCTATGCAAGCATTGTTGTCAATGATTATGCGGCACTTGAAGATGCTGATGTGATTATTTCATCTCTTGGAAACATTCAGTTACAGCATAATGCTGGTGAGGATCGCTTTGCTGAATTTCCATTTACTCGAGAAGCCGTTTATCAGGTTTCTCAGGAACTTAAAAAATTGGATTTTAAAGGCATACTTTTGGTTATCTCGAATCCTGTAGATGCCGTATCAGCCCTCTATCAGGAATTCACAGGCTGGCCAAGAGAACGTGTGATTGGGACAGGGACTCTACTCGATACAGCTAGAATGAAGGCAGCGGTAGGAGATGATTTATCAGTCAATCCAAAATCAGTATCCGGCTACAATCTTGGCGAACATGGGAATTCCCAATTTACAGCCTGGAGTCAAGTCAAGGTCAAAGGTCAAGATATTACAGTATTGACCAGTGAAGAAGAGCGTCAAAATCTTTTTATGGCTTCTATGAAGGGTGGCCACAAGGTCTTTTATGGTAAGGGCTATACTTCATACGGCATTGCCAGTGCTGCTCTTCGTTTAGTGGACATTATCCTTTCTGATGCTCAAGAAGAAGTGGCGGTATCTAGCTATCAAGCAGCCTATCAGACCTACCTTGGCTATCCAGTTATTTTAGGGCGTCAAGGGGTGGTTGCACCTGTTCACTTGTCTTTGTCGGATGAGGAAAATCGTCTCTTGGAGGAGTCTGCTAACTTAATTCGGAACCGTGTTCAAGAGGCAGTTGCCTTTCTAAGAGAAAAGTATACTAATACTAGAGAGTGAATATTTTGGCAATTCAGTCTATGGTTGGGCTTTCGATTATGGTATAATGAGAGCAACTATAAAATTTTCAGGAGTAACCTATGAAACTAGAAACCAAGGCACAAGGTCTTCATGGCAGCTTGCGTATCCCTGGTGACAAGTCAATCAGTCACCGTTCGATTATGTTCGGAAGTCTTGCCAAAGGTGTGACAACTGTTCGTGATATTTTACGAGGTGAGGATGTCCTCTCAACTATGCAGGTCTTCCGTGATTTGGGTGTGACTATCGAGGATGATGGTGATGTGGTACGCATTCACGGTGTTGGTTTTGATGGTCTCAAGGCTCCTCAAAACAAGTTGGACATGGGGAACTCTGGAACATCGATTCGTTTGATTTCAGGTGTGCTTGCAGGTCAGGATTTTGATGTGGAAATGTTTGGAGATGATTCCCTTTCAAAACGTCCAATGGACCGTGTGACCATTCCATTGCGTCAGATGGGTGTAGAGGTTTCTGGTCAAACAGACCGTGATTTGCCACCATTGAAAATGCACGGTAGCAAGTCCCTTAAACCTATTCATTACCAATTGCCTGTGGCCTCTGCTCAGGTAAAATCTGCTCTTATTTTTGCAGCGCTTCAAGCTGATGGCGAATCTGTCATCATTGAAAAGGAAAAAACACGTAATCATACGGAAGATATGATTCAGCAGTTTGGTGGTCAGCTTCAAGTAGATGGTAAGGAAATTCGTATTTCTGGTGGCCAAAGCTTTACTGCTCAAGAAGTCGTGGTTCCAGGTGATATTTCTTCAGCGGCCTTTTGGTTGGTAGCGGGACTCGTGGTGCCTAACTCTAAGATTGTCTTGGAAAATGTCGGCATCAATGAGACGCGTACGGGTATCATTGATGTGATCAAAGATATGGGTGGTAAAATTACCCTTTCAGATATTGACCAAGTTGCCAAATCTGCGACCATTACGGTTGAAACTTCAGAACTTAAAGGAACTGAAATTGGTGGCGATATCATTCCACGTTTGATTGATGAACTTCCGATTATCACACTCTTGGCGACACAAGCCCAAGGTAAGACAGTGATTCGTGATGCTGAAGAACTCAAGGTCAAAGAAACCGACCGTATTCAGGTGGTGGCAGATGCCTTGAATGCTATGGGGGCTGATATTGTTCCAACAGAGGATGGTATGATTATCACTGGTAAGACCGCTCTTCATGGAGCAGAGGTCAATACCTTTGGTGACCACCGTATTGGTATGATGACAGCTATTGCTGCTCTCTTGGTTCAAGATGGTGAGGTTGACTTGCAACGTGCAGAAGCTATCAATACAAGTTACCCAAGCTTCTTTAGTGATTTGGAAGGATTGCTCAATGGCTAAGGTTTTATTGGGCTTTATGGGAGTTGGTAAGAGTTCCGTCGCCCCATACCTAGATGGTCGTTTCGTGGATATGGATCAGGTCATCGAGGAGAAAATCGGCATGTCCATTGCTGATTTTTTTGCAAAAGAAGGTGAGGCAGCCTTTCGTCAGATTGAGTCTGAGACTTTGGAAGAACTTCTCCAAGAGGGAGATGATGTCATCATCTCTACTGGAGGTGGTGTCGTTGTAACGGAGCGTAATCGTCAGCTCTTGGCCAAGAATCGTAAGCATAACGTTTGGCTCCATGCTTCTTTCGATGTGGTCTATGATCGCATTAAGAAGGATACCAAAAATCAACGCCCCCTCTTTCTCAATCATTCAAAAGAGGATTTTAAGGCTATTTATGACGGTCGAATGGCACTCTATCAAGATTTAGCAGATTTGGTTGTCACAGTTGATAACCGAACGCCAGAAGAAGTAGCAAGGTTTATCAAATGTATGTAGGTTATTTGGGCCCAAGTGGGTCGTTTACGCATAATGCAGCCTTAAAGGCTTTTCCTGAGGCAGAATTGGTTTCATTAGGTACCATTACCGAGGTTATCAAGTCTTATGAAGAGGGACGTGTGGATTATGCAATCATTCCGGTGGAAAATTCCATTGAGGGCTCTGTTCATGAGAGTTTAGACTATCTCTTCCATCAGGCTGATATTCGTGCTGTGGCAGAGATTGTTCAGCCTATCAAGCAGCAGTTGATGGCGACTAAACATCATGAGAAGATTGAAAAAATCTTTTCACATCCACAGGCCATTGCCCAAGGGAAAAAGTATATTAAACAGCATTTTCCACATGCCAAGATTGAGACAACAGCAAGTACAGCCTTTGCGGCTCGTTTTGTCGCTGATAATCCAGATCAGCCTTATGCAGCAATCGCTCCACATGCAGCTGCTAAGGAATACGGTCTTCAAATATTGGCTAAGGATATCCAGGAGATTGAAAAGAATTATACCCGTTTTTGGGTGCTGGGGAACACTGTTCCTGAGATTCCGCTCAATCAGATTGATTGTAAATTAACGCTGGCCTTGACCCTGCCTGACAATATGCCAGGGGCACTTTACAAGGCCCTATCGACCTTTGCCTGGCGAGGCATTGACTTGACCAAGATTGAAAGCCGTCCGTTGAAGACGGTACTTGGCGAGTATTTCTTCATTATTGATTGTGATTATACAAAGGAAAAGTTGGCTCAGTTCGCTCTTGAAGAGCTAACTGCAGTTGGAATTGGATATAAAATCTTGGGTGCTTACCAAGTCTATGAAATTTAAAGGGAAATCTTATGACCAAATCTAACAATGGGCCGTTTACGCATCATGAACGGTTACGTTACAGCTATCTTTTAAAAAATCTTGCTCACCTGAATGGACAGCAGGCTTCAGAATTCAATTATCTACAAGGAAAGTTAGATGCCTATGAAGCTGAGCGGAGATATCAAGCGCAAAGAGAGGACTATCAAGCAGCCTGGCGTCAGCCTTATGACAATCGTTATGACTACTATCAAGAGCGTGATTATGAGGCTGCCAATCAGCTGACAGAGGAAGGGCTTCCCATCTATCGAGAGGAAGTTGCTCAAAGTAAACCTAAACGCAAAAAGGTTCAAAGACAAGCAGCACCCTCATCAACGTCGGCTCCAAAGTCCAAGTCGCAAGTAGCCAAGAAGAAGCGACCAAAGAAAAAGAGAAGGCTCAAGAAGGTTGTTAAGCTAGTACTTAGTTGCTTAAGCCTTGGAGTTGTCTTCCTAGTGATAGCCATGGCCTATCAATTTTACAAGGGAACAGATCTTTCTGCTGCGGGTAATAATGGTAAATCCTACCAGCCTGCCATAGTTGAGACCTTTAATGGTAAGGATACCAAGGATGGGGTCAATATCCTTATTCTAGGTTCTGACCAACGCGTTAGCCAAGAATCTACCGATGCCAGAACAGACTCCATTATGGTGGTCAATGTGGGCAATAAAGAAGGTAAGGTTAAGATGGTTAGCTTTATGCGAGACACCTTAGTCAATATCAAGGGGGCTTCAGAAACCGACTATTCTCAGGACTTGAAACTCAATACGGCCTTCAATATTGGTGAGCAAAATAATCATCAAGGGGCAGAGCTCATGCGTGAGACGCTCAAACGAAATTTTGATATTGATATCAAGTACTATGCCATGGTTGACTTTGAAACCTTTGCGACAGGGGTTGATACCCTCTTCCCAAATGGTGTAGAAATCAATGCGAAGTTTGCGACCATCGATGGTAAAAAAGTATCTTCGGTTCAAGTTCCAGATGATTTGAAGATGGACAAGAACGGTCACGTGCCAAATCAAACCATTAAAGTTGGTAAGCAAGATATGGATGGCCGCACCCTTCTGAATTATGCCCGTTTCCGTAAGGATGACGAGGGAGATTATGGCCGTACCAAGCGCCAGCAACAAGTGATGCAGGCTGTCATGAAGCAGCTTAAGAATCCACTTAGCCTCTTCAAAGGGCCTGAGGCTTTGGGGAAGGTTTACTCACTGACCTCAACCAATATGAGTATGACGGACATGTTGGACTTGGGACTTTCAAATGCTGGTAGTTTCAAAAAAGGTATTAATTCGCAAACCATTCCTTCGGATGGTGATTGGATTGACAGCTATGATTTGTATGGCGGTCAAGGAATTGAAATTGATTTTGACACTTATCAGGCAAAATTAAAAGAACTAGGATTTAGATAAGAAAAGAAGCAGGTTCACACTGAACCTGCTTCTTTTTTGGTATTAAGAGCTTGTATAAGCGCCTTGTATAAGAGTTTTAGAAAATGATAGAGCAAATAGGTCATGATAAGAAGAATAATGACGAACTCTACCTTATAAATCAATTGGGTAGCTGGATTGACTAAACCCAGACTGGTGGTAGCTGCCTTAAAAGCATTGACACTATTGACCAAGGGAAAGCTAAAAGCTGCAAAAAGTGGCATAAAGCCTTTTCTAACCAGTTTTACAAAGAGATTAAGAGCATAGAAAAAGAATGCTTGTGAGAATAAAAGTAGGGCAAGTAAAATGATAGTTGCAGGTCTTTGATTACTCTTGATTGAGCTGGTAATGAGAAGGGCCAGAGGTGCTGCTAAAATAGCAAGTATAGGCTGATATAGGTGAGGGATGGCTATCTGTTTCATTCTCCATAAAACAAGTGGAAAGAGGACCAGAGTCGCTAATCCCGTTACTCCCAGAATAAGTCCCTTGATGCTAGTAGGAACACTAGCCGGTACTGTCACAAGACTGATAGCAGGGCCAACGTAGACCACGAACCAGCTTGGAAAGACTTGGTTCAAAGATAGCGGGCGCATAAAACGCAGACTGAAAAAAATAATATAGGCAATATAAAGTCCAAGGAGTCCAACCCAAGTCACACTTAATCCTGTTTGAGCTATTGGGAGGTGGCTGGCAAAGAGAAAGGCAGCCATAAAGAAGCTGGCAAAGGCCGAAGCAACGACTGGGTTGCGCAGGTCTTCCCTTACTTGTTCAAAGCCAAGAATCAAGCGTCCTAGTATAAGTATAAAACCGATACTGGCCAGAAACCAAATGCCCTGAGCAATCAGGGCATAGTGGCTTATTTGATTGGATAAACTAAAGAGGGCAAGAACTAGACTAGATAGGGCCAAGGGAATTTTCTTAAAAAATACCTTCATTGGTCCACCGGCCTTTCTAGCTAGCTGCAAGAATGTGACGAAGCTGAACCGCACTCGGAGATACAATTGGAAGGAAGACGCCTTCATTCCAACGACGGATAAAGCTTGACTCTGATTCTTTCAAATAGCCACGACCACCACTAGCCTGAAGTTCGAGGAGCAAGCTGTTGGCTACGACATCGACAATATCGATACGCAATTGGAAAAGTTCACGTGGTTTGTCAATGAAATAATCGGCATCATTAAGACCTGCAAAGAGTTGGTCTTGGATAGCAAGAAGATTTTCACGTGTAGCTTCAAATTCTTCACGAAGAACGCTACGGTTACTGTTTAGACTAGCTTCAACCTCATCAAGAGAACGTTTGGCCAAACCAAAGGCAAGACCAAATTGGAAACCAAGGAAGTTTGGACGTGTTTTGGCAATATAGTCCGTACCTTCTTTTGAAAGGATCCAATTAGGATCTAACTTAACGTGATCGAAAGTAAGAGAGGCAGTGTTAGCACCCTGAAGGGAAACAAATTCCAAATCTTCAGAACGGCTGAGGCCTTCAGCTTCAGATGGAATAGTGATAATCCAAGGTTGGCTACCGTCTTTAAAGTCAGCAGCAAAGAGAGCAGCGAATTTATCAGAACGTAGGTTAGTCACCCAAGGCAAACGACCGTCAAGATAGTAGTCATCACCTTCTTGACTGATGGTAACATTCAATTCTTCAATATCAGACAAGAATTTGACCGCATTTGACAAGCCAGTTCCACCAGCACGCTCACCGGTATACAATTCTTTCAACCATGTTTCACGAGGATAAGCATTGTCACTCGCAAGGATATACTCGATGAAAGTACGGTGCCCCCAAGAAATAAAGGAAGCTGTCAAAGAATGTTGTGCCAATTCATCAAGCACATCAACGACTTGAGTAGGACCACCACCTAGGCCATCAAACTCAGCAGGTACGCCGATTTTAAAGACGTCGTTTTCAGCAATTTTTTCAAGAAGTTGGTCCGCAATGGGTCCAGACTCTTGGTCAATATGGTCAGCGTTGGTGTCCAACCAAGTAAGGAATTCTTTTGAAAAATGTGACATAGGCTTAGGTCCTCCTCTAGTTTATCCTTTGGTTTTGAATTAAGCGAATTCTTGAAGTTCAGGGTTAATCGGTGTTTGTGCGAGATTGTTAGCGTAGTTACACAAGCTAGCAAGGCTGACACCCAAGATAACGTCAAGGGCATTTTGAGCAGTGTAGCCAGCTTCCAAGAAGTCATTGTAGGCTTCGTCACCAACAGCACCTTTGGTATTGATTACGGCAATAGTGAATTTAGCAAGGGTATCAAGTTTTGGATCGTCTTCGATTGGTGTACGGTTACGAAGGGCTTCCAAAAGTTGAGGTGTCATTTGGATTTGCTTGATTGAAAAGGCTGTGTGACCTGCCACACAGAAAGCACATCCGTTAGTAACAGCAGCTGTAATTTGAACAACCTCACGTTCAGTTGGTGTCAATGAATTGCGACGGTTGATTTCACCGACAGTACGGTAAGTTTCAAGCGCAGTTGGCGCATTAGCAAGGAGACCAATCAAGTTTGGAATGTATCCCCCATTGGCATCTTTGACTGTTTGAAGGACGTCTTTGACTTCTTCTGGTGCAGTTTCGATTGTATGAATAGTAATATCTGGCATGATTATTCTCCTTTAGATAGAAACGACATCTAGCCAAGTTGCTGAGTCGTTTAATTTTTTGTCATGGACCTATGATAGCACTGTATGACTTTTCTGAAAAATCTATATTATTTATGGCCAGCCATAAATTTAATTTATATGTGCTATAATGGAGGGTAGTAAAAGGCTTTAGAAGATATGTTTAAGCCCTATAAGAGTAAAGAAAGTTGAATTATGTTAAATAAAAACGATATTGTAGAAGTTGAAATTGTTGATTTGACACATGAAGGAGCAGGTGTTGCCAAGGTGGATGGCTTTGTCTTTTTCGTGGATAATGCCCTCCCAGGTGAAGTCATCAAGATGCGCGTGCTTAAGCTCAAGAAAAATATCGGCTTTGGTAAGGTTGAGGATTATGTGACCCTTTCACCAAATCGTAATCAGGATATTGATGCAACCTATCTCCGTTCAGGGATTGCTGATTTTGGGCATATGACCTACGAGGAGCAGCTCAAGTTCAAGCGTAAACAAGTTGTGGACAACCTCTATAAGACAGCAGGTATCTCAGACGTAGAGGTCGCTGAAACATTGGGGATGGAGACTCCTTACGCTTACCGTAACAAGGCGCAGGTACCCGTTCGCCGTGTTAAAGGTCAGCTTGAAACAGGTTTCTACCGCAAGAATTCTCACGACTTGATTCCAATTGAAGATTTCCTTATCCAAGACAAGGAAATTGATAAACTCATTGTCTTTGTCCGTGACCTTCTCCGTCGCTATGACCTCAAACCTTATGATGAGAAGGAGCAGACAGGGTTGATTCGTCACTTGGTGGTTCGTCGAGGCCATTATTCAGGTCAGATGATGTTGGTCTTTGTAACGACTAGACCAAAAATTTTCCGTATTGATCAAATCATTGCTAAGGTTACGGAAGCCTTCCCAAATGTCGTTTCTATCATCCAAAACATCAACGATAAGAACACTAACGCCATCTTTGGTAAGGATTTCCGCACCCTTTATGGTCAAGACACCATCACAGACAGTATGTTGGGCAATGACTATGAGATTTCTGCCCAGTCTTTCTATCAGGTTAACACCGAGATGGCTGAAAAACTCTATCAAACAGCCATTGACTTCTCAGATCTAAACAGCGATAGCATTGTTATTGATGCCTATTCAGGTATCGGGACAATCGGTTTGTCATTCGCCAAACAGGTCAAGGAAGTCTATGGCGTTGAAGTCATCGAAACAGCCGTCGAAGATGCCAAGAAAAATGCAGAACGTAACGGCATTACAAATGCCCACTATGTGGCTGACTCAGCTGAAAATGCCATGGCCAAGTGGAGCAAGGATGGCATCAAACCAGACGTCATTATTGTGGATCCACCTCGCAAGGGCTTGACAGAAAGCTTCATCAAAGCCAGCGTCGCCATGCAACCTGAGAAGATTATTTACGTCTCATGTTACCCAGCAACCGTGGCGCGTGATATTAAACGCTATCAAGAGTTGGGCTATAAATTGAAGAAAGTGCACTGGTGGATCTGTTTCCTCAAACGCATCACGTCGATTGCGTAGTGTTGCTACAACGAAGTAAAGGGTAATAATCCTTTATTTTAAGCACTTTTTCAAGCATTTTGTCTTTATTGAAAAGAGTGATTTTGACATAAAAAAGTGCAAAAAAAATACATTGATGTGAACGTCTGTTTGGATGTCGACTGCGTAGACAAAAAATAGATACGTCAGTAATAAATGTATCTAGCGAGAACATTTTGATAAGTATTTTCGCTTTTTTTATATTCAGGAGGAAAAAATACAAAAAAATGAACAGTCATCACGTCAAATCGTGATGTGTCATCTCATGGCTATCATGGGAATAAATATTGAGAAAGCAAATCAGTTAATTGCTGAGCTGAAATGGAAGACTCATGGCTAATTCAATTTGATGAGTTAGGAAATGTCGGTTTATTAGTGTTGGAGGATCACTACCGAACATCAGAGCGTTATTATAAGCTCCCAAAACTCTTGTTTGAGAGTGACCGATATAAGGACATGAAACTTGAAGTTAAAGTAACTTATGCTGTTCTAAAAGACCGTTTGGAGTTATCTCTGAGTAGAGGTTGGATTGATGAGGAGCCATTTATTTGGTTTATTTCAACTCCAAACTCATGGTACTTCTAGGATGCTCAAAGTCAAAATTGCTGACGATAAAGAAGACATTATGTGATTATGGCTTGATAGATGAGGTCCAAGAGTCTTCCAGTGAAAAAGGAC